>Ga0157364_1009210_pt1 | contig 10233 bp, 3 predicted proteins | sample AttsexASBM2_FD_111476 | JGI IMG/M metagenome (GOLD analysis project Ga0157364, IMG submission 111476) | Fungus gardens microbial communities from leaf cutter ant in Ribeirão Preto, State of São Paulo, Brazil - Atta sexdens ASBM2 | ecosystem: Host-associated > Fungi > Mycelium > Unclassified ... | reverse complement strand
CCAAAAAATGTAAGGAAGTATATTATTATATATATATATATATAAATAATGTTTCAAAATCATGCATCCACTTTTTTCTAAAAATCACTAAGCAAAAATTATGACAACGGCCCTGATCTCCCCTATAACTTCCTCAAATATAGATATAATACTTTTTTCGCTTTCCCTTTGCTCAATCAGTTATAGATCGCAAAATCGCGATAGACAATGTTAAGTCATCGTGAAAGTACGGTGATATCAGTTCATCGCGTTAACGGAACAAATCTTTTGAAGATAATCCATGGGAAGAGACAGAACGGTAAAAGGACACGTGCGACAGAATCGGTCATTCGCAATAACGCGAACTCGTTCCCCTACATTACTCAAACATGATGGATGGCTCTTGCGGCGATGAGGTGTGAGGCCACACACGGGGTTTGTCGTAGACGGGGGGTTATCGGCACGCCGGCTTGTCAGGGATGACGTATCGCTCCGAAGGTATACACCATATCTCGGAGCCCGTCTAGCCCATCCTGCACCACCTTCATCCAACGCGTACCACCTGGAAACCAGCTAGCTATGGCTAACTCCGTACTCAACACAGCGGACACTTGCGCATGATAGGTATTTATCACTGCAGTCGCGGCATAAGACGAGTAAATCAATTCATCGCGGAGCTACCGACTGTATCAGTTAATAAAAAAAAAAAATAATAAAAAAATAAAAAAAATAAAAAAAAGTCAAATGTCCGTACGTAACACGATGCATCACACGTAATAAGAGATTCATTCGCGGATGGTAGAATGATAAAGACGATTTCTCGATGATGCCTAAATATATACATCATGAACCGCAGGAATACAGAAATAAATTCCGCGAATAAATAGAAGTGTTATAATGGAGATGTATTCGCAGTATCGCGGCATGCGGCAGTAAAGTGAGCGCGCGTGACGTAGCATTGAATCTCCGGTGCGACTTTCGTTTCCGGAAAAAAAAAAGATACGCGATTGGTGGAGTCTCCCCTTTTATTGGGCGTAATGCGAGGCTGGTGAGACTCGTAATATACATCCTACCGCAATTCTCGATACTCCATTAAGATTTCAGCTGAATCATAATGACTACGCCGACTCCACGCCTCAACGAGATGAAAAGGAAAGCGGGAGAAACTTGCGGATTTCAATCTCCAGCATGATGGCCTCTACCTATTCCCTCAACGTGACAATACTCTGGCGCCATCCATCATACATACGCTTCTATTCTTCCACGAGCAAATAATTCCTACCATTCCTCCTCCTCCTCTATGACAGACCCCGGACACATCCTGGACGCATAATGCTCGAGGTCAATCCAGCTCTCGAGTGCGCATAAACGCGCAATTACGGGCTACGCGGATTAGCATGACAGTGGAAATCATCGCGTCATCCGGGGGAGACCGGTATTAGATGATTACATTATCGTTGCACAGTGCGCCATGAAGCGTCCTGGATTAATAGCGACGCCTTCGATCATACCAAGATGACATTTGCCTTCGAATTATGAGAAAACCTACATTAATGTAATGGAGAATATCTTAGATTAAGAATATATTTACAAGTTGAAGTGATTATATTATACTTGATAAATTAGTAGAAATATTTTATGAAGGTGTTTTAAAAATTTTGATAGGATAGATTTTCAAAAAATATCTTGAATCGAAAAATAATTTTTACGTTGTTCTTTTCATAGATATCGAATTTGTATAAATATCATTTTCTTTCATGTTAAATAATTAAATTAAATAATTAAATTAAATTATTAGTTACACGGTAATTCTTTCGTATATAAATTGATAATATGCATTATTTATACTTTTTACACAGAGAAAATGATTTATTTGGACTCAAAATATCTTATTACGTTTATTTTAGTGAAACAATTTAATTTTGAACGAAAATTATTTCGTTTAATCCCAAAAATTTAGTCTACAATCAATTACATATCTTAATTTAAAGAAATCGATTTGATCGGACTATTTCCATGACTACATTTATTAAACTTAATCTGTATACTAAATAATTCTTTACAAGTAAATAAAAAAACGTTCATTTTGATTGCATTACATTGTATACCTACACAATTATTAATATCTTCGATTATGTCACCAGAGTATCTTCAATTTTTCTTTTTGAAACCTTTAGTGTAAATAAATGACAAATAATAAATACAAATCATCATTTCGTCGATCTTCTATGGTCGTTTTTCATCGAAAGACGACCACAAAATGAACTATGTTACATCATTCTCTGATTAACAGTCGGCGCAATCGTCGTTTTCATCGTCGAATGCCGAATTAGGATTTTCAGTCAGTTTGTACGAGCGGCGGGCGTGACGAATTTCTCAATTCCGCCGCGTGCGGAATCGCGAGTCACGTTAATGAGACGGAAGTAATCCCCCCTTCGGGGTATTCATTCGTACTGGTTGAAAGCCCTCCTGGGTCGGTCATAGTTCCGGCATAGAAATGGATTTCGCCGCAAAATTCCGGTCGTGCACTCTAATCCACGTAGTTTCCTCCGATATTCACATGAAGAAAGAACTCCCGTCGTACCTTCCGAAAATTCTCCTTTACGTGTTATAAACTTCTTAGTGCTCCCTCCCTCTCTCTACTGTATGAATTTTTCTCGACAAAATTCGTCTACATACATTACAATAATTAAATATAGATAAATAATTTTTATAGCACTTTATCAATTTTTTAAAATTATTACTGAACGTTGTTGCTCTTCATGTCTTATCAACGTATTTTCCGATTATATTTACACACCGGTGATAGCGTTGCGCACGACAATTTATCAAATATCCTTTAGTAATACAGGCTTTTGTCGCCGTTCTGATAATCATGGCTCGTTATATCGAAGAATGACTGGGCACTTTGATACACAAAAAAATGTCCTCTGTTACTCATATAGAATATCGGATTTCATCTGTGTCGCCTCGCATTAACGAGCGTCTATCATCGCGAATATCTCCGTAACGATCAGTTCTGCTCTGATGGGTTAGACGCTTGTTAACACTTCGTTTGATCCTACAACTGACGACGTCTCATCGTTGCATCGCGTGATAAACTCTAGCGCGACTCATTCCAGCAGCGATCCTATATATTACAATATCACGATGCTGTTTTTTCAAATTGCAGCTAGTGCCTAGGTCCGTCATTCACGCTGACTATACTTTCGCTAGACAGGCGCATAAATAAAAAATCGATACTTTCTTTCGTTCACGCATCTCTCTTGTTCTGTCGCGCCCTCTCCTCGTCTCGTCTCTCGTCATCTCGTCTGCGTTCGAGACTCCTCTCCTTCGCGTTCTGTTTCGCGCCCAATTTGCGGCCCATCATCGCTACGGAAGAAGCAATTTCTAACTTAAATGAAACTCCCTCTTGCTCGCGCTCGCCTACCCCTCGATCGACAGGAGACGCCGGTCTTGCGTTTCAGCAAGTAGGGTAGCGCGAACAGAGTGCGGGGGGAGGATGCACTGGAAGACTCTTCTCTATCGCAACGAACGTGCAATGGCTACCCCCGTAGCTACCAATTGCTCTGAGATCGCTTACACGCAACTCCCAATGTTCTTGACAAGATTATGACGTGGGTTACGAACACGCTATAACTGTATGCAATTTGGTGCACCCTTATGTTGAAAATATCTACGTGTGATCGAATATTATAAATCTTTTAAACTTGCCACGCTGGAAATAAAATTTAGCACAGCAATAATACAATATAAATACTTTAAAATCGCAAAAGCTAAATTTAATACCAATAATATCCATAATAAATGTAAAAAATCTTGATAAATTTTTCGCGTTGCAAAATAAATTTAAAATTATGTTTAAACAGTCCGATTCCAAATATCTAATCATTAATTTTCATGGTATTATTGATTTTCGAGATCTTTGTGTGTTATTTCCAATAGAGAAACACATACATAGTCGACAGTATTAACACGATGCGTTATGCACGATGGATTATCCAGTGTTCACTGAAGTATATTGTCCCGAAGTATCACTAAACCGCTTACCGGTTAGATATTACATCCCTGCAAGATCATCGCGCAAACTTGCGGGAAACTGCAGCTGCAGCTACTTCACCTCGCGTCAAATCATTGCAGCGGGTGATCGTGCGGGACGAGAACGCCACATTCCGAACTTTTCTTTTCCCGACCACAGATACTTACCACAAGGAGCTAGTTAACAGTTTGTTACGTTCCTGTCACTATCACGATGTAAAACCGGAACTCCTACTAACTAGCTTCTTGCGGCACCGCTATCGCGATTATCGTTTGTCGTCCATTCAGCGTATCTATTACATCGCCATAAGCAATTCAGATCGATTGCAGAACTTGTTTTATGTTCAAAATAACGTTTGTGAATGTAAAGTTTTCAGCGTGCAATTAACGATGAATGATAATTATGATAATTATTTCTTATTTGCTCCTCCTTGTACGATGACAATAATAATTAGCATATTGTCTTTTAAATATTTTTTTAAGTTTGTGTTGCTTCAAGTGTTACTTTACTCTTAACTGACAGATTTATGGAACAGTCTAGAATTTACCTGTTGAAAGTAGTAACCGCCTGTTCCGTGCTTATACGCTCTCAACTTTGAAATTTTTTTAAACTTTTTTTTGATACGGATGTTGATAACTGCATCGGCTTGCTCGGAAGGTAGTAATAAAGCGGGGCTGACAAAGAAGGTTGCGCGCTATCGCGTGGCTGGAAGTTGGCGAGATTGCCTGGCAGCCTCTCGATATGGCCTGAGTAGAAGCGCGGCGAACTTCGATAATCTTCTCTGCAGCGAGCGGCCCAGGGCCCAAGTTTGGCAATCAATGCGAAGTAACAGTTTAATTAAATACGGGTAACCCTTCACCGACTCTGCGCGAGCGTGCGCGAGCGCGCGCGCTTACCCGAAGACAGACTAATCTTGGCCGCGTCGTCTCAAGGGCTCCAGCTGGATTCAACAAACGTGAGCGTTCGACGGACTCGCAAATCCGATCGTCGTTATTCGCATCCCGTTCCTCCTCAGTCCCCTTCATCCTTTGCTCCTTAGATCGCGACACGTCAAACTTTGCGGTTGGCAAACAGCAATCGTACGAATACGATTTCAACCGAGATCGAGCTTGAAGTCGGTTCGAAAGGCCCCGCTTCTCCAAGTTGCCAACCAGAAGTTGCGCTGAGTCTGCAGATTGTCGTAGATCTGGGTTACCGATAAGGTAAAATAAACACGATCCTAACTTATCAGGTTCAATATGGTAGGACGTAAAGTCGAGAGAATGGAGTCTTTTATTTTATCGATTTATATTTCTTGTAGGCGACTTTATATAGAAAGTTTATATAAGGAGCATCGAATTACGAAAATAGCTTGAAGATAGAAGTCAATTTACTTTTACATTTTTTTGACACTGAATTATTTTGCTCGTCGTACTAATTTGCGTTTTGAAAAAGAAATATGTGATAAAATCAGTATGTAAACTATATTGTAAGATATCGTAAAGCAGTATTCTTTTTCTTTGCAGAAAATTCAACGCAGATTTACATAATTACCATTTAACATAATAGTATATATTACTATTTTACAAACAAAATAAATTTTTTCACAAGCATTTATGAACTGCATTATAAATTAAGCGAAGATTCACACTGTTAAATATCAAAGAAGCAATGGTAATCCCTTGAGTTAAATAACATTTTTTTATTTTTAATCTTCAAGTGTTAAAACATAAATTATTTCTGAGTTAGTTTTAAAATAAATAACATCCATATCAATGTATGTACTTAATAAATAATAAATTTGAGTAAAAAATATATTTTATTCAGTTAAATTGTTTAATTCCATTGTTTTTAGTGAAATTAACGACATATTAACAATCCATAGAAATAATTAAAAATAACTCAAATTGTGAATATAATTTGAACTTAGAAATTTAATAATGCACGTAAAGAAGAAAGTAGATATTACATACCAATGCAATGTAAACTTAGGACGGTTTTTAAGCACGCGAGCATTCAAGCTTCTGGACCTTTTAACATGTTGAGCGGATCGCAAGGAGATTCTAACATCGGTGACAAAGTACCCTTACGTGAGTCCATTACCGGAAGCACCTTCCACGCTAGAATGTTATTGATACGTAGACGTAAGTTCGGGCACGGAGACGCGATCGGGGCTCCCTTCAAGAGCATTATGTCTGCAGCGAACGCTTCTCATCCATTTTCCATTCCTTTCTCCGTTTTTCTTCCCGACTGCTTATGTTTATGTATGTCCGGCTGATTACCGGAAGCGAAGATACGCGGTTGTTTATCTCCTATACCCGGTGGCGACAGTGGAGAAGTACGAGGGTCACGTTTGAGTACCCTCGTGTCTCAACATCCCTCTCCTCTCTTCTCTTACTATCTCCTTATCTTTCCTTTCGCTCGCAGCTACGCACCAACATCCCCGATGTTACGAGCAAGTTGTATACTGAGAGGGTGGAAGGCATCTCCTGATTCCGATTCTCGAAACTTTACCTCCTCGCTACCGTTCGATCATCGTACATCCTTCCTCCTCCTTTTCTCTTCTGGAATCCTTGAGTCCCTTCTTCGTGTGTTTATATATTACCGGACTCATTTCCATCCTTCTATAGTCGTTTACTCACTCGGGATCTCGTTTAGGCATATCGGCAGAAAACGAATTTTTCCCATATTCCCAAGTAAATAAATCATCACAAGGCAAGAGAGAGAGAGAGAGAGAGAGAGAGAGAGACAGAGAGAGAGAGAAAGATCCGCAAACTACTTCAGTAATAAAAAAATATACTATATGCGTTAGATATTTATATAATAATATTCTTTCTCATAGTTTAGAATGATTATTGCTATTATTTCAGCGAGTTGATGTTTCAAAATAGGCAACGTATAATGTGTACAAATGTTCTGTGTATATATTTATATTATATTAAAAAAATATATATATAAGCAATTTAATAATTGTATAAAAATATGTAAAAAGCAAGCAAAATAATATAATTAAAATTGTTGTAATTAAAAGTATACGTATAATTGCAATAATAATTCTCTTGGACATCGAAATAGTACTTTTAATATCCACTTGTCCGTAATCCGTCAACAAGAGTGATGTCATAATTGACCGCAGCGGATTATACCGATCAATGCATTATTAACTTGAATATTACTCGATGAGCGATATCCCATTGAAAAGGATTCGCTCAGCAAGATCTACGGTACATTCTCGATAACTGCCGCGGACTTTCGAATGGGTACTTGTCCTTCGTTGCACATAGCGTACATTTGAACCGAGAATAGAACGACCCGAATCCCTTTTAATACCGAACTAAGTGGGAAATGATGTTCCTCCCCTCTCTTCTCCAATGGTCCGAGAGAAGCTCCTTCGTGCCGTTATCAAACCCAAGTTCAACCTATGCATTATTCAGAGAAAGAGTGGACGTGAAATTGGTGGTGGGGGGCGGAAAAAAGGGGGCCTATTAGCATGGAACCAAATTACTTTTCTGCGATAACGTCATTCGTATAATTTGCCACCACGGATGGTGGAAGCTTTTTTCGAGTACGTCTCTTTCTGTTTCCGCGACGTAATATCCAGAACCGAGCCCGTGCTCTCTTTGCGATTTTTCTGATAAGGATTTCTCGTTTGACCGAGATTTCCAATAGAAGGAAATAAAGATTTGATAAAAACGGCAGCTTTCCGTGCGTTGCTTTCAAACTAAAGTTTCAACAATATCTCTTACGTCATCATTTACGCAAAAGATAAATATGTAACAATGTTACGAGATGAATATGTAACAATTCGCACTAAAAAGATAGAATAAAAATACATTTCTTTTAAACAAAATTGAACATCACAATAGCAAACTAATAGATGTTTACTCTCTAAATTCTTTTAGTGAATCTCAAAAGAGTGAACTCTCACTGATCTTTTGAAATGACTCCAAAAAACTTGGAGAATATAAGCAGATAAAAATTAAAACTTATTACTGGAAAGAAAGTAAGCTCCGATAAGTTTCGTACTGTGATATCGTATGCTCTAAAAGATATCGTTATGGATTTAACATCCTTGATGCATTTAACACTCGGGTATCTATATAATTTTTACTAATGTTAATATTAACATCATGGTGTGGATTTCAAACCTCTAGTGTTTATATCAACATCATCACAGTGTGGATTTAAAATCTGTCACGTTAAATCCACATTGATGTTAATATTAATGTTAATATTAACATCAAGACAGTGAGAATTATAAATACATGGCTATTTTTTAAAATGTAAAAGATAAATGAAGACTGAATATAGATAGACGAACTATAAAGCGACAAAGTACGCGCTGAGAAAATCAGTGGACAAAACAACATAGCATCGGAATGTAATTTGTCCGCGGAAGACAATCGAGGAATCGATCGTGAAAGACGAAAAGGGTATGAGTCCGAGGACTAGGATTTAGACGAATCTGAGTTGAAACAGGTCCGGCGGAAGTAGCGAGGGCTTTCTCCGCGAAATGGTGGTCGAGGAAACAATTTCAATCATTCCCGTCGTAGCTTTGATGTTTTATGGGGATACCTACGCATTCCTCTGGTCCGTAGAGTCGCAATTCGTTCGGGAAACCGAACTCTTTTTCCCATTGCTCGCTCTCGCGATTCCTGCCTACGTCTTTTGCCATTGCATCGTCTTTTTACGGCGTCTTAAGCACGGAGCCATGTGTGCGTGTACTATTCATTCTCTTTTGTCTTTGCGTTGTTTGAGGATCACGGAAATACAAAGAATACGGTAGCAAAGGAAGGGGCATCAGTTCGATTTGATTGCGTCTGGGAACTGAAGCAAATAATGGAGATTCGATGTCTCTCTGTCGTCGACGACCTAATGCTATCGTCAAGTTCTCGCCTTGCCTTTGGTGACCATGCAAATATTTATTTACTAGATCCCCTGAGAACAAATAATCCTATTCAATAGCGCCTTGCGCTTGAACGCAGAGAGTCACAGATTTAAATATGAAATGCAATCCTATCTAGTATTTATATATAGATGAAGATTATTTTTTAACTAATATAATTGAAAGCTCATTTCAAACAATCTATAATTTAGAGATCGTTTGCAATATAATGTATAATAAAAAATCCTATAAGATGTCGTACCAGTATTATGAACTTTCTAAAGATATCAGAACAACGTTTAAGGATTGTTCGAATGTCGTAGTTCTACAAAAATTCCGGCCACGTTTTCGAGCAGATACTTTGACTTTCTTGCTATCTCTTTGAAAGCTCAGGGTATCCGGAATCAGGATATACTTCGAGAATGAAAGTACTTTCTCGTGCGCATTCGAAAAGTACACCTGATATCACGCGACGCGATGCGAGGTAAATCCGAAATCTAATCGCTCTGCCGTAAAATTCCGGGCACGTGCGTGGTATATGCAGTCGGGTACGAGCCGAACCTGAAAAACCGATGTCGAAGAAGCGACGCGAAACGAACGAATGCGGAAGAAAAAAGCAGACGGGAAAACTAACAGGGAGCAAGGGGCGCAGGAGAAACGGAGATTCAGAACGGTCGATTCCAGGAGGAAAAGGATATCAATGCGGCCGATTACAATGCCCCTCGAGACGCGACAAAAATCGTTCCAGATAAAACGCCACGATCGCAAAGCGCGTTTATTACGCCGGCTGAAAGTTCCATTTACATACCGCGCGAAAACGCGGCGGGGATGGAGAGGCGCGGAGAAAAAGATGCGGATGCGATTTGCAAGACGCCGGTCGGGAAGAGAAGAGCGATGGTAATAGAGGAAGTGGAAGAGGGAGAAAGGTGGTGGCAGAAGAGTAAAAGTCGGGAAGGCAAATTTCGTTATTGCCTGCGACAGCCCCGAGGCACGCAGCGTCTATAAAGCGCTGTTAAAATAAGAAATTGAGTGTGATAAAAATGTACAATAATAAATATATAAATAATGAAGTTCAATAGATGACGATATAATTCACAATTACTGCAATTTGCTGTTATATGTTATATTTTAGAAGAGCAAAACGCAATTTAAATAGGTTAACAGAAATTTTCAAATTGTATAAGAGATAATACACATAGCGTATTCAATTAAACAATTAAACACATACATATAAAACACATGCATACATTGTTGCACCAATAGTGTATATTTTGTTTATACGTTTGATTCATTGTGCAATCTCTTTTATATACTTGAAAATTTCTATTAACCTATCCTACTTTACTGTGTG
>Ga0157364_1009209_pt1 | contig 10233 bp, 3 predicted proteins | sample AttsexASBM2_FD_111476 | JGI IMG/M metagenome (GOLD analysis project Ga0157364, IMG submission 111476) | Fungus gardens microbial communities from leaf cutter ant in Ribeirão Preto, State of São Paulo, Brazil - Atta sexdens ASBM2 | ecosystem: Host-associated > Fungi > Mycelium > Unclassified ... | reverse complement strand
TAGAGATATAATATACAAGCTAAAGCCAAAGGTCATTCCTACCTATCTTTTATATTCTCAGATAATACATAACTCACTTATCTGGACTTTCAAGATATCCTACTAGATCTCAGATAACAAGATATGGACCATATCCAACAATGTTAAAGAACCTGCCTTTGTCTGAAGTTCAAGTACTCAAACTCTACAAAACCTTATGATATTCTCTAGTAGTCAACACTCCTTTACTTCTGCTGAACTTTTGTAGTCTTTCTCAGACTAATACTGCCACTTTTCATGATTAAACTTTGTGTTGTGCTTCTTAATGTCCTGATATTGTTCTTGTTGTGGCAACCACTAGTCACAAAACTAATAGAGATATAAACAATAAATCTCAAGAGTGAATATTGTTGTAGAGATCACAAGATAACTCAACAAGAAGCCTTTGCTGAATTGCTACCCTATTTATATAAATTACAAATGGTCTATGCTACTAATAATTAACCCTACCCTAAAGTTCATGTGCCATCCATAAGTATACCATATGTACACCATAAGGTAGACATGCTATTAACATGCTCCTTGATGTTATCCTTCTAGCCTGCTCTTGCTTATTTTAAGCCTATGACTTTATATTAAATCAAGAAAAATAAATAAAAGAAAAAGAAAAGTGTTAGTATGTAAGTGCACCATAACAATTCTGCTCTGGTTATTACTATTATAAGTTTCTTCTCTTTCTTGGTAATTTTTTTAGATACATTTATCTAGGTTTTTGACTATCTGATCACTATAATTTCATATCTATATTAATATTGTTCTGCTAGATTAGAATATATTCTAGGGATATTTAGAATAGTTGTTGTCTTTAGAAGTCCTTATTTTGTTCTCTTTGTCATATACTAAGTTTATCTATTTAGAAGGTACATTCCTATAGTAATACTACCCCTTGATATTCATGACATAAGCCCATCTTCTATAATGGCCATCCTTTTTGCAACATGTCTCTACAATAGTGTTAGACTTATAATGTTTGAATCCAAGTTTTATTTAATTTTCATCTTCTTTTCTTTTCTTTTAGTTTCCACTCTGGAAACTGAGGTTAAAGTTTAGTGTGACATAATGGTCACAATAATGGTCACAAGTCATATGATAGCAAGTGACATCATACAGTATATATAACATATATTGATCTTAAGACAAATACATAGTCATTCAAGGTAGGCTAAAATAGTAATAGCACAGACTATGAGATCCTAGTATATAAGGTAGACAATCCTGTATAGAGTTCTCTATCAAGTTCTCTTATGTTCACTCTAATACAAGGTTCTATTTATTGATTAACTCTAAGGTCTTTAAGTTATAACAAATAGTGATGTAACAATCTGCTGGATATCCAGTCTTCCATAATAGGGATACTCCTATCAAACTCAGTCTTTCATAGCAGAGTTCTTCTACCTGACTCCTATTAGTATCTCACTACTAAAACCTCTGCTTAGAACAATAGGAGCTATATTACTAAAATCCTGAGCATTTCCTATATCTCCTACTTGTATATAGTTACATTGTAATTTGCTAGTCTGATAATTAATAAAGATGATTCCTATTAAACTCAATCTCTGGTATTCAACAGCAATATACTAATCAGCACTCACTTCCATCTTGGACTTCATCCAATCATCTGAAGTTGTGACCATGTGGCAAATAAATGGCATAACACATAAGCTGAAGTCAAGGTCATTCTACAAGTTTACATCACCAAGTGCAGAGTTTACACAATCCATGCATTACTGAGCCAACCCAGACTTTTGCTTTCTGGTGTAAACTATATTTAATAGTATTATCAGACTCTCAAGTCTGCTGTTGCTTCTAAGCAGTTCTATCTGCTAAGCCTCTATTGCAGTTCCATCTACAAAAAACAACTCTTTACACTTCAAGTCCAATGACTTTCTTTTGCTGTAATCCTTTAACTTGTTCAGGGTCAGCTCTAGTCTTACTGCTTAAGATACCTTTCAACACAATTGTGTTTTAGTGATCATCTTTCTAGGCCATATCTGCCAAACACCCCACAATATTCTAAATGCATTCATTAAAGAGGCAGATTATCTCTAAGATTTCCAACTTGTACTATTTAACCTGCCTAGACAGTTTTGCCTGTTCCTGGCCAAGTATCATTACTGTGGATAATGATCCTAATTGGGAGGATACTTCTACTACTAATCTGACTTCTAATAGACCTAATTCTGCTACTCACTTATAGTCAAAACTTTATCACAGTAATAATACTAATGAGCAGTTGGCTAATGTACTCAGTTAACTTGCAAATACACTTATAGCTAATCAAACTCCTGATCCTAATGCTAATTCAAAAGAAACTAAAGCCCATATCCTCAATACCTTTAGTGAAACTAAGTTTGACAAGCTTAATAATTTCTTATTCCAATATAATTTTTACTTTTGCACTAATCCCATGCAATTCAACATGAACATTACAAAAATCAATTTCATAATAACCTATCTCACTAAAGCTGCTCAGAACTGGTTTGAGTTGGGCCTCAACCAGAAAGACCAGAGTATTCTACAAAACTGGCTCTCTAACTGGAACCTTTTTGTTAATGAACTACATTGACACTTTGATGTTATAAACTTAATCCTTTGGGTTGAATATAAGAACGACTCTTGTATTAGAGGAACATAAGAGAACTTGATAAAGAGCTCTTTACAAACTAGTCTACCTTATATACTTTTCCAGATGGTCCATGCTAGTTACTGTGCACCCTACCCTAAATGACCATGTGTAAAGTGTGAGGCCAACATGTGGTGTTCATGTTGTATAATATCACTTGTTCTAGAACCTTCTATGTCTTTCTCTTAAGTCTCATGATCAATGTTGTGACTACACCATCAAATGTGACTGATGTGACCAATCACTTCTAACCCTAACCCCAGAGTTCTAAAAATAAAAAAATAAAAAATAAATCGAAACAAAAATAAAAATAAGAGAGAAAATAAAAAGAAGTCCACTTTCTGTCGTCTTAACATTTGGTCTCTTAGACTCTATTGATGAAGCAGCTACTATGCTAGACAACCTCTATATAAAGCTCAGAAATAAGATCTCCACTTACAATGTGAATTTCATGTGCTATACCTCCCAATTAGGTTGGATGAATAGTATTCTATACCACTGCTATTACCAGAGTCTTCCCAATTGTATCTAGAATTCTATTTCTACCCAGAAACAAGGAAAACCTACCTCATTCCAGGATATGTATGCTTTGGTAATAACCATTGATTATCACTACTAGGAATGCAATTACAAACACCATTATGCAAGATAGGTAAAAAAGAAGGCTTTTAAGTCTCACTCCTAGAAGCAAGGTAAAGCTTCCTCTGCTGGTAATGTCATAGCCTCTCTGAACAAGGCAAATACATTTTTAGTGGCTTCATCTGCTAAGTCATCTCCTTCCAATATATTGTTTCCTACTCCCAAAAAACAGTTTAATTCTCTACAGGTAGATCTCTTCTCCAAGCTAGCCAATAATGGTAAGTTAACTAGTAACCAGTGCAAGAAGCATCTCAAAAACAACCTGTGTCTTTATTGTGGTGCAGGAGACCACAAGTTGGACTCTTGTCCCAAGAAGCAGATAACAGTCACTTCTAAAGACCATGGTACTTTAGCAGCTGTTTCCAAGAAACCCTCAGAACTCTACACAGACTAAGGATCACATTGAACTTTCTTGTGTAGCAATGAGTTCTATCTAACTCAATACATCTACTCTTTCTGATCCTTACTCTCTTTTTATTTCCCTCATTTCCTCTTTGATCCTTGGTTAGGATTATCATAATAATATTCTGTTCTGAGCTCTAGTCAACTCTGGGTCTACTTATTGCTTTGTAGACTTGAAATTTGTGAATACTTACCACTTGAAGACATCTGCAACCTCTCTGGTTGCCCTCTGTTTGTTTGATGAACCATCAAACAAACACTATCTTCAAAATTGCTAACCTACCTATAATTTTCCTCACTGGTAATTGTATGAATTTGGACTCATCTCACAAAGCTCAAGTGTATATAAAGATAGATCTTCACTATGCTTACCACTTGGTTCACATTGCTAGTGATAATAAATGGAAGACTGCTTTTAGAACATGTTATGAGTTATTTGAGTAGTCTATAATACTCTTCAGTCTTACCAATGTTCTCATAGTCTTTTAGCAATTTATGAATGACCTCTTCTCTGATTTATTAAATGTCTGTGTTATGATCTTTCTGGATGATACACTTATCTACTTGAATAACATGTACAAACATCACTGGCATGTTAAAGAAGTACTCAAGCATCTCTACAAGGCTAGTCTTTATGTAAAAGTAGAGAAATGTGAATTTCACTCTGAGTTGGTAGAGTATTTAGGATACATCCTTTCTTTTTCTGGCCTTACCATTTTTAATAACAAAATAAAGATTATTCAAGACTGGCTAGAGTCCAAAAAAGTTAAGGATATTCAATTCTTCTTAGGTTTTGCTAACTTCTATTGCTAGTTCATTTTTAACTACTTGGACATTATTATTCTATTGACACATCTCATCCAGAAGAATATTCTCTGGAAGTTCAATTCCTTCTGCAGTGATGCTTTCAACTCTCTCAAGAAGGTATTTACCTCCACTCCTATTCTCACTCACTGGATTTCTGATGCTCAACTTATTGTGGAAACTAATGCTTTAGACTATGCTCTTACTGCAATCCTTTCTATTGTTAATAAAGAAAATGAAGTTTATCTAGTTGTCTTTCACTCCTACACTTTTACCACAGTGGAGTTGAATTATAACACATATGACAAGGAATTACTTGCTATTTTTGAAGCTTTCAAAATTTGGTGACACTATCTGGAGGGTCTGGCCTATCCTATCAATGTTGTTACAGATCACAAAAACCTTGAGTACTTTTTTACTATCAAGATGTTAACCCAGAGGTAAGTGTGGTAGTCCAAGTACCTCTCTCAGTTCAACTTCATTATCAGGTTCTGTCCTGGTCATCTTGGTACCAAACTGGATACTCTCACTAGATAGTAGAACATCTATTATAAAGGAGGGAATAATGGCTATGCCACAGTTAACCCTTATAACTTCAAACCAATCATTACTCAAGAACAATTTGTGGCTTCTGTATAAGCTACTGTTCTTCTCTTTCCTTCTCTTTGTACAGCTATAGTTGTTGATCTGGACATTCTACAATAAGACATCTTTTTGGCTCTCTTTAGTGATCTAATTGCTACAAAACACATTCCCACAGATGGTCAATGATCTATAGACCCCAATAGTCTTCTCTGTCTTGATAATAGAATCTACATACCATTCACTAGTAATCTTTATACATATATTCTCTAGTATAATTATGATCACATCCTTGCTGGACATTTTAGTCAAAACAAAACACTAGAACTAGTTTGCTATGGATAATCCTGGCCCAGCCTCCATGCTGATATATAACAATTCTGTAAGTCCTATGTCACTTGTATATGATCTAAGCCACAACATTACAAGCTCTATAGATCTTTTAAACAACTCCTTATTCCCAAACAACTATGAAATTTCATTTTTATAGACTTTATTGAGAAACTCCTATTATACTTTAGGTTTGATACTATTTTGGTCATAGTCAACTGGCTCACCAAGTAGGTAATCATGGTGTTCCTTCTCATGTCATCTCTGACAGAGATTTGGAGCTTATGTTAAACTTCTTTTATTTTTTAGGCACTGCTCTAGATATATAGCTTCACTTCACTTCAGGTTACTATCCTAAAGGTGATGGACAAACTAAACATATGAACTAGACCTTGAGTAATACCTCTATATATATTGTAATTACCAGCAAGATAACTGGTTCAAACTCTTATCTCTTGTGGAGTTTGCTTAAAACAGTGCTCCAAGTGCTACTACTGGTATTTCTCTATCATTCACTAATAAGAAATATCATCTGAATATCACTGTTTACCCTGAATATAATATTGCTTTCTCCTAAGCTTGCAATTTTGTTGTAGACCTTAATAAATTACAAAGTACTCTCAAAGCTGAGATCTCTGTGATCCAACAGTGTTATTAAAAATCTGCTAATGTACAATGTTCTCCCACACCTGATTTTAAAGTAGATAACAAAGACTTTGTTAAGACTTAGTTTTTTAGAACTACTTAGTCTTCAAACAAGCTCTCCAAAATATCTCAGACCCTACAAAATCATTTCTTAGCCTAGTATACTATCATTTACTTTCTGTCTTCTAAAGTCTATGTGCTCTGTTTATCTAGTTTTGCATATGTCTATGCTCAAACATACTACATCTAATTTTTTCTCCAAAGAAACTTAACTAGCTCCCATACTAGTTATAATTGATGAGAAACCTAAGTATGAAATTTCTCAGATAGTAGACTCTAAAATTGATTACTAATAGGCATGCAAACTCCTATACAAGATAATTTGGCTAGGGTAAGAAGATACTAAAGACAAATCTGAGTAGATTTTTATATTATATATTCCACCAAGCCTAGTTCACTTCCATTGTCTTGATTATGCTGTATATTCTGTTAGTTTTAACTCAACCTTAGCTTTCATGCACTTTTCATGAGGTTGTTTTTATTTTTCAAATTTTAATTTCACTTCTATTTTCTAATATCCCATAATTTTCTTACTCACAGTCATAAACAAAAAAAGCAAATTTATATTAACAAAAGAATACAAATAAAATTCTAACAGGAGGTGTTTAATGGGATTCCTTTCTCTACCTCTTCCTGACTTTCCTTGGGCCCCTTTTCAGACTTCTCCTTATCATCTCTGTCTTCTTTCTCACTTTTCTTATTGCTACTCTATAGATACTTCTTTAAATACCATCTCTAATCAACTGCAGCTCCAATTCTTGCCAATTGGGCCATATTTCTCTCTTGGTCCTCTACCAAGTTCTATAAGGACTTTCCAATACTCCAGTACCCTGTAACAAGGTTCTGAAGTACCTTCTCAATAGCACTCAATATCCTGCTGTAGGTAGGAACTATTGTTGGAGTGATGGTGTTGATGTAAGGGATATACTACTGCTTGACAGTGATGTATTTGATATATATGAAAGAGTAACTTGAGAAAAAGATTATTAGAGAATAAAAGAAACAAAAGAGATTTCTGTACTCACCTTGAGTTGTACACTATACAGTCTTGCCTAGCATGAACATACCTCTTATAGAGATTATCTCCTCCCATCTTGACTGTAGTATTCCCATGGTACTTTTTTAGTTGCTTTTCTTTTGTTTTCTTAGAGAGTTGTTGCCTTACCTTATCTTCTGAAAATATATTGGTAGTCTTCTTTTTTTTGGCTCCTACAACCTAGAAAATCTCAGTGGCTTCCAAAAGAGTGGTATTTTCTACCAAAACTTTATTATGAAGCTTCTTTAAATACTCTAACCATTTCTTCTTCTTTTTCTCTTCTGTAAGTCTTTACTTCTTGGCCTTCTCTCATACCTTGGCCTTAGCAACTTTTCTTGTCTTCTGAGCAGCTTACTTAATACAGCAGGCCTGAATTGTCTCTTCCAAGTGGGCCTAGAGCTTTTGCTTCTCTTTATGCTTTTTCTACATCTTAACATTGGCTTAAGAAATGTTAGTTAATGAAGAGGAAGACATGATAATATATGAAAAAGTCAAAAAAATTTTCTTCTTGTTTATATATTGTTGATCTAAGCATTATCATAGATTCTTTGAATTGAAGGCTCAGTTCTAAGGGGAGAATATTATTATATATTAAGCCTATCCTCTATAATAGCCACACTTCTTGTAACATGTTCCTGTAGCAGTGATGCAACAATCTAGATATCCAGTCTTCCATAATAAGAATACTCCTATCTTACTTCTGTCAGTGTCTTACCACTTAAATCTCTACTTATGGTAATATACTGAAACTCTGAATATCTCCTATACATCTGACTTGTATATAAGATTAGTAGTTATACTGTAATTCACTAGTCTGATAATTAATGAAGATAATTCTTATTGAACTTAATCTTTAGTATTCAACAGTAATATACCAAATCAGTACTTATTTCTATCTTGGACTTCATTTACTTCTCTAAAGTTGTAACCACATAGCAAATAGATGGTATAGCATATAAACTAAAGCTAAGGTTATTCTATAAGTTCATATTACTAAGCCAACTCTATGGACTTTTGCCTCCTAGTATAAACTATACCTGATATTGTTATGATTGATGCCTCCTGGAGTCAACATGGATATGGGTAAAGAGTATGACGACAACAATCGGCTGCGCCGAAGTAGTCTCAGTCAGCGCCTCATGTGGTAGGCATGATATCCTAACCTAGTTCTCATTTTCTCCTTATTGTATCCTCATGTAAAAGTACCTCATGGACTCGTCATGTCTCTTCTACTTAGTTGTATATATAGTGTAGATATATTTCTGTATTCCTACGCTTTACCAATTCTACATTCCTCTTATCCTTTCTCAAGTCTTTGCCTTAGTTGCAACCTGAGCTCAAGCTTAAGGTCATTACAGATATGCATACAATCTACAGTCTATAGTATATAAGATAGACTAACTTGTACTTAAAACTTTATCAAGTTCTTTTATATTACTTAATATGAAAGTTATCTTTTGTCTTTACTTAAGGACTTAAATATTAGGTAAGTTAGTCTACAAGCTACTACTTTCTCAAGTAGTTTGCCCATATACTCAAGGAATATAATAAGATAGTATGTTTTAGATTGGCTATAGTCAGATTTGTTGAGCTTCTTAAGTATTACTACAATTGTCCTTTACCATTGTAGAGGGTGATATTCATTTGCAACATATTGTTGGATAAGCATTAATATCTCATTTTATACATATAGCCAGACCTATTTGAGTATGATATAGTTAATTTAACTGGTACTAGCAGCTATATTTGGACTTAACAAGAAAAAAACTTTCTGAACCTTTATATAAGTAACTTTTTCAAAGAAAATCTTATTGTTCTGTCTATATTATAGGTTGGGTTTAATAGAAAAAAAGAAACTGTTGATAGAGGACTGATCTGAGAGTTTTGTATTTTTCTTTATACATAATAGTAAAAGATAGTCCTAGATCTCTTGATATTACTAGAATAGTACAGTTTCTATATTCTATTATCTATTAACAAATTTTCAACACCTTATCTACTACTACTTTTTCTAGGGTTTTCTTAGCCCATGTTCTTTTTGCATATTAGACTTGTCTCTTCAATAGATTACATATCTGTTTTATATCTCTGTCCAGATCTATATCTCAGAGACCATATATTTCAAGATATTTGCATTAGAGTTCCCAGAGTTATCAGATATAGGTAGCTGTTTTGATAAGAGTCTTGTTCTACTACAGTTTGGCTTTTGAACTGAGATTATACTTCTTTGCTACTTTTTCATTAGTAAGTATTATTGCTGTTGTAAGAGCTAATATTGTATTCTTGAGATCAATGGTAGAGATATCACTATTAGTATTAGACTATATTAGTTGTTGTTGGAAGATGTTAGAATAGAGATCAAGTTGTACTTAGATAACAGTTTGGCACTCTTGGATTTGAGTCTTGACTTTGACTTGTCTCATGGGTTGCCAACATATTAGAAACATTTCAGACAGTATGTCCAGTTTGTTAGATAGTTGGTGTCCTTGATGTTTGTACTTTTGCAGTTTATGCATGACCTATTTATAAAATAGTTAGCTTTTGTGTTCTGGTCAACTTGTATGTCTGCATTATCTATAGTAGGAGCTAGGGGATTATGATAGTGTGATTCCTCATAATTCCTCATGTTCTTCACCGAAGATCCTACATCAAAGGAATTGTTAGCAGGTCATGGTATAGTGGTCGAGGCGCCAGCAGCAGTAACATTGGATAATAGGTAGGTGGTCTGCCTATTCACGAGTGGTTGCTAGTCCACCAAAGGCAGCCATGGTTTTAGCTGTTCTGAGGAAGTGAGTATGCTGGTCAAAGGAGTCTACTGCGAAGACAATGGAGGAGTAAGGTTGGTTGGTTAGTCCTTTTCTGATCGGACCCACCAGAGTAGCATTACTATGTTGAAGGCTGCATATTCTGGGTTCACTTTGCGGAGGTGTTGGTATATCATCTGTGGGACATATATACCTGGGCCATTGTAGTCGAATGCACCTGTTCTGACATTCCAGATTTCTACCTTGAACAACTTCTTGTCTTCTCTGACTTGTCCGTTGTGGCCTGGGGCTATGGCATTTGGAAGTTC
>Ga0157364_1009208_pt1 | contig 10233 bp, 5 predicted proteins | sample AttsexASBM2_FD_111476 | JGI IMG/M metagenome (GOLD analysis project Ga0157364, IMG submission 111476) | Fungus gardens microbial communities from leaf cutter ant in Ribeirão Preto, State of São Paulo, Brazil - Atta sexdens ASBM2 | ecosystem: Host-associated > Fungi > Mycelium > Unclassified ... | reverse complement strand
AGACATTTTATATATATATATATATATATATATATATATATATATATATATATATATAAAGCTTTATTTGAAATATTATTAAGCCTTTATTATATAGATTAAATATTTTATGTAATATTTATGATAAATATAAATAAATATTAATGGTAACTATTTCTTATTTGAATTCTAGTGTCTTATTGAGTACTTTTATAACATTTACTACAACATTTTATAATGTTATAATAAATATTTTATAATATTTATAATAAATGTTTATCTATGCAATCCAAAATCATAAAAATATTTAAAAACTATTTCAAATAAGTCTTATAAATATTTATAAATATTGTGAGAAATGTACATTATCTTTTAGAAGATAAACTTTAGATGGATATAAAATATGTAATGATATACAATATGTTTTTTTAACATCTATACTTATTATTTTCATATATTATTTTAATATAAAATGTAATACTATTTTTTAGATAAACTATGGATAAATATGAAGTATAAAATGATATACACATTTTTTGTTTAGCACCTACACCTGCAAGTAGTCAGAACATTCTTGGTACGCCATGCAAAGTCGTTACTGTTAATGGGTCTTATGACGAAAATACGTGGTTTTATTCAAGAGGAGAAGGATCTTGTACTTCTGTTGATATGCATCACTTCACTTTAGATACTCAACAGGCTTATCAAGTTGTATATACATTCCAGGTATAATTCACAAAATTATTTACTTATAATTGATAATTACATAAAAAGAATTTTTGAATTAAAAATCATATAAATTTTTCCTAGATGCCTGTACCTCGAAACAGCATGCAACTTGATTATTCGAGATGGCAGCAAAATTTAATTGGTGTTTTACAAGTGGATATTTCATATACCAGTCAGATTGAAATCGGTAATGTATTTGCTACTGTTAAAACTTTTCTAATTCTGACAAGTTTTTCTCTATAGCTCCTAGGACAAAAATAACATTGGATGCACGGCTAGCTTATCGAAATAAGGGAGATCCAGATAATGCATGGAAACCATATGCTGCTTCTGTTGTGGAGAGAATTTTGGACTGTAGCATAGACAAGGTAGGTATATTTACTTGTGTAGAATTATTATAGTGAATACTTTTTGCATGTAGTTACAGCTATATAGATTTTTAATTTATAAATGTCTAATTTATTTCAGCCACTGGAGCACTATAATTATAATTGTAGCGTTATGCCATTGTTTGAATTAGGATCTCTGTATCATGATTATTACTTATTAAATATTCGTCTTCCTTCTGATCTTGATAAAAACCAAGGATTGGGACACGTTGTTGATTTATGGCTTACCGTAAGTATCAGAATGTAAAATTATGATTATAACATTATGAATGAAATTCTAATAATTTTGATAAAGATTATTTAACCCGATATATCATTTGTTGTTAATCTAGGCTATTAATCAAAATGGTGGATTCACAAAGGTGTGGGTGAGTCTAAAGACCATTTATTTTCCAATAGTACTTGGTGTTTTGGCTTGGTATTGGAGAAGAGTGTATATGCTATCCAGATCGCCTGCTCTCTTGGAGTACATGCTGTTAGCTTTGGGTTCTGCCTTAACATTTTTAAATTGTATGTATTAATTGCTCTATAATATATTAATTTATTTCTCAACTTTCTTGTTTACACGATTATTTAAAATATTATTATATTATTTTTAGTGCCACTGGAATATTTAACACTTGCTTATGACATGCCATTTATGCTTCTACTGGGTGATATTCGGCAAGGAGTATTCTATGCAACATTGTTATCATTTTGGCTTGTATTTGCCGGTGAACATTTAATGGTAAGAATACTGAGTTTTTATTATTCAAAATTATTACAACCATTATATTAGCATTAACTTGTACTTTTCTTATTCTATGCACGCATCTTGGGTTCCATTAGATTCAGGTAAGAGTTTTTTTAATGTATAAATCTTTGTTTTTTTAATACTGCAAAATATTGAATTTAATTATTTATATTTTAGGAGGGCGAACAAACTAATTCATTAAAATGTTACTGGCGGCATCTTTCTGCAGTAGGTACTGGTTGCCTCTCACTATTTGTATTCGATATGTGCGAGCGTGGAGTACAACTGAGAAATCCTTTCTATTCCATCTGGGTCACTGATCTTGGCACAAAATTGGCAGTATCCTTTCAAAACTATTTGTCCTCACTTTAAAAAGTTCTCTTAAGAAAAGAATATAAAATAATTCCTTAAATTAAAATTTCCTTAATGAAATTATAGCTATCTTTCATTATTCTGGCTGGTATATCGGCTGGAATATATCTGTTGTTTTTGTCTTATATGATATGGAAAGTATTCATGAACATCAGCGCGAAGAGAGCCGTTTTACCTAGCATGAGTTCAGCGCGACGCCTGCATTATGAGGGTATCATATATCGTTTCAAATTTTTAATGATCGCCACGCTGTTATGCGCTTCATTAACTGTCATTGGTTTTATACTTGGACAGGTAAGAAGTCGATACGTTTTAATTATATACAATTAATTGTAATGTTGTTTTTAAAATTGTGTTAAATGATATATGATGTTTCTGGAATAGGTTGCAGAAGGTCAGTGGAAATGGGACGAAGATTTACAATTGGAAATGACTTCTGCCTTTTTCACCGGAGTATATGGAATGTGGAATATTTATATCATTGCATTATTATGTCTGTACGCGCCTTCTCACAAGCAATGGCCAATCGAACCATCTGGTAAATACAATAGAAACATACATATTTATTTTCTCTTATACAGGATGTCCCTAAAATTCGGCATCACCCATTCTGAGCAGATAGAGCGGACTGAACTGAGTCGAAAAGTTGCAATTTTAACAAAATTTAGTTTGCTCTACCTGCTCAGGATGGTGATGCCGAATTTTAGGGACATCCTGTATAAGAGAAAATAAATATGTATGTTTCTATTTTAGACACCCTATATTGTATATTAGACACCCTATATTGTATATTATATTATTTTTAATTTTATCAAATTTTACTGATTTACATCATGCAATAAAATAAATTATTTTAATTTTCAGAGAACAGTATTAGTGAAGAAATCGAATTTTCTCCCTTGCCAACTGATCCTAATGAGATGCTATCGCTGACTGCATTTGCACGAAAAACAGCAGTAGAGTAAAGTATATTTCTCTTTGTGTATATTTTGTAAGAAACAGGATACGGCAACTCCACTTAATACTTAATGTACTTAATTTTTAGTACATATAACAAAGTTATATGTAGAACTTGTAAGTAGAACTGTACTTAGATTTTTCACTATTTATTAGAAAATGACTGATAATACTCCTACAATAACATAATTTTATATGCCAAATTTAATTATTTATTGCTTCCAATATTTTTTTGTATGTTTTTATATACCTATTTATAGTATCATATTATCTATGTAATAAGAAAATATACACACAAGTCATTTCATCTTCATATTCGTTAGTATGTCAAAAGCATAAATTTTGGAACGGATTTAATAGATCTGCTTTTTATATCATTTACAAAAATTTTGTAACGTAACACAACACAAATATATAAATATAATAATTAAAATCACATACTCAAAAATGCGCTCTAAAAAGTATTAGAACAAAAACGATAAATGTAATAATGTTATTTTAATATAACATCTTTTTGACATAAAAACATTGTTATACTAATATTTTCTATATATGTGCTTATGTAAATTTAAGAAAATATTGTATAAATAAAAACAATCAAATCAAATTAAATGTTTTACATGCAGATGAAATGACTTTGCTCAGAAATTACCGAGATCTTGAAGATATAAAATATCCAAGATATTTTTAAAAAGATATCTGAAAGATATCTGAAAGTTGTCTAAAAAGATTTTATTAAAAATCTTTGTAGCATTTCTAATCGATATCTTTAGATAAAAGATACAATATTATGACATTTTTTTCAATTTTCTTTGCTATTTATAACTTCATTGTAGCATTGATATGAAAACTGACATATTACAAATTATTTGAGAATAGTGATTTTATGAAAAAATATTAATCTTATTGTTTTAAAACTTAGTTTCTGGATATTTTAGCTTTTATTAAATAATTAATTTTTATAAATAATGAAATATTTTACTAAATATTTTACTAAAAGTTATTTGAATTTTTGGTTTGTCATATTAAATCGATCAAATTAAATTATAAAATTCTGACTTCTGATCGTAAATAGTGATTTAAAAAATGCTTAGATACAAAAGTTTTAAAAAAATTGTTAAAAAAAGTTATAAAAAATCTCATAAAAATTCGTGATACAAAAAGATTAAGATATTACTTAAAATGGTCTTGAAATAAGAATTGATTTATATGAATACTAAGATATTTTTTAAGAGAGATCATTTAGATATCTTTGATAGTTTTAATATTAAATATTTTAAAGATATTTTAGAAATATCTTGAAGAGATTTTTGATGAAATATTTTTTAAATGTCTTCAAGGCCTCAATATCTTCTGGGTAATGTCAGATGTAGTAAGCAACAGCTAATTTATAACTGAATAGAATGTACACAGTATTATATGAATATATTATCATACTGCGCATAGATTTCTATACTCTATACGCTTCTACTAATAGATAAAAGTGTTTATTTGCTGATAAATCAATGAAATTCTTATATTGAGAAATCAGATTAAAGATTTTTTTGGCATGTTTTTTATATATAAGATTTTTATATAATATTTTTCAGTATTATATGCGTATAGTAGCGATAGTATTCCTGTACTATTCTAATCATTTTTTATGCGACTTGTCTGTTAATGTAAAAATTCTGTAATTATTATACAAACTTACAGTTAATTATTTTTACTTAAATCATTGAAAATTTGAAGATATTACAGCATTCCATTTCAATCTTATAAATATTAGACGAGTTTATGTAAAAGATTTGTTGCAGTTAATCAGCAACATAAAGAAAAGATCTAGATGATGAATTTATATTAAAAAATTTTATTTAAGAATATATTTCTCCTATTTACTTGTCACATATTCAGTAAAATGCGTGAGAGAGAGAGAGAGAGAGAGAGAGAGAGAGAGAGAGAGAACGTACTTAGTTTTTACTTTGTAATTCGAATTATAAAGAAGCCTCGTATGATATCTTACTACATCGTATACATTATATATTACATACATATCATTATTGGGCATTCATCTATCATTTGTAACGACCATATTTGATCATGATTGATAGTACTAAGAACTCATTCATGATTTACCACGGCATGCATCTTGAAAGTAACAATTTCGTATAGAAAGTATGTGCCAATTTACTTAAGTCTGCCATTCAATAGAGTCAGTTTTTTATTATATACATTGTTATATATATATAAAGTATTAATGCAAGTCTTTCACTTTAGATACGCTACGGAATACAAGGCGTGAACTTTTGCACAAATCTGTTATTCAAAATTAGATCAGAAACTGTGTTTAATGATATTTTTTAGATAAATGTGGATGTACTTAACGTATAATATCGACATACTTAATGTAGTACTTATTATATAGGCACTGACTATAAAATAGCGTTTTACAAGTAAGGTGCAATAGAGTTTTTCTCCGTATACCGTCTTCATGCTAGTGGATATTAATCAAATAATGTAACGATATTTAAACTAGACATACATAAGCGGAGATTTACAGAAGATTATTTTTTATCTTTATAAAAATAATTAGTTCACGTTATTAATCAAAGTAGCGACTCAATCATTAGTCCAAGATTTTCTAATGATAATCAGTTTCAGTGATAATCAATACCGTTTCGTCGTTATGTAAAAGAAACGAAGTTATGTATTGTATCGAAAGCAATTGTATTTATAAGTATTTATAATCTCGACGATAACACTATACACCGCTTTGCATTCGTAACATTTTTATATAATTTTTATACACTTTTTAAATAAACGAATCTGTTGTAGTATCATTTTGCGACATGACAAATTTAATAAACATCTATCCTATATTTAAGTACCGAAAGGAACATTGAAAGATACACAGAAAGAAGATTTTATTGAGATATTAAAAAATTTAGCAAAGATCTGAAAATAATTGCGTTGAATTATCAAAATAATTAAGTAAAACATTTAAAGTACATATCACACTACACATTGGAGACTAAGGATTACGAATTGAAGATTAGAATTCGATCAATCAGAATAACACAGATTAAAATTAAAATTATCTGACTAGTCAAATTCTAATCTTTAATTCGGAATCTTCAGCATAGATTCCAATGAATAGTGACATGCTTAAGCATTTAAGCAAAAGGATGATTTTGCTGAAATATCTAAAAATTTAGCTAAATACAGATCTGAAAATAATTTTGTTTGAACGTTAAAATAATTATGGATGTTCAAATTTATGGAAATTGCTAAAATATCAAAACTTATTTTGTAGCATTGTTTATCATGCTTGATCACTCGTTGATGATCTATTTTAACCAAATTTACTTCAGCAAAATCATTCCGTGTAACAACGATTGCTTTTAGCAAGGAAAGCAGTTTTGCAACTGTTGTAAAATTCTTGAATATGATTGTTTATACATTTAGATTCAATGAGGAACATAAGGGCAAAATCAATTGTATTAATTAAAGAATTTTGCAATTTTGTAGATTCTTTAATAGAAATAAAAAATTGAAAGAGATAAAAAATTTAAAAAATTAAAAAATTAAAGAATTTTTTAAATAATCAAGAGATTCTCTAATATATGATAGATTCTTCATTAAATCTTAATAAATAAACCATTCATAAGATTTATTATACATTTTTAACAAAATGTAAAAATTATGAAAAAATTACAGATTTTTTGTATTCAAAAGTAATACAAAAAATTTGGCGAAGATTTAGAAATTGGACAAAAAATTCTTTCAATAGACATATTTAAAAAAAATAATTAAGATATATGAGCAATTTTTAATTTAAACTGTAAAATTGTGTTATTGTATAGATCTTAAATTGCTTCATATGTATATAATATTCATTTTTATATGAAAGGTATAAATTTTCAATCAATCATTTTTTACAAAGATTATACACTTGTTATATTCTTAAAAAATTGTACAATTAACAGCAAAGCTATTTATTCTGTTGAACAGTCAATGCTGCAAAAAATTTTAACATTCTAACATTTGCAGTTTGAGCCTATTATATAATTATTTTGATGGTAAACAAAAATAATAATTTTCGGATTTGTACCTAATTAACCCTTACCGTATAAGATTGGATCACTAATGACTGAGTGATTTCCATTCGTGTAAGTTTTTTTGAGTCTTTCGGCAATTATAATTATACCACATTTTATTATTTTCCAAAATGAAATCAATATTTATTCTAGAAAGTTGAAAGTGTGTTAACATTTTTTGAATCTAAATTTTGAATAGGTGAAAAAAACGGACGAAGATTCTAATGACCCATATTTGGATAGATGAGGCACCAAATTGTACTATGTATTGTAAGGATTAAATTCTTATATATTTCAGGCAAAATTATTCCTTCACAAATATCGATATCCTTTAAGTCTAAAATTTTCTCGTGACTATGAAAAAATTTATATAATTTATGTAAAAAATTGTTTTTAAAATTAAATCAATATCAATGTATTTACACTGAGTATTTGATGCGCATAGTAATTTTCTATAAAATTATCTTTTAGCAATGTATTTAAAGAATGATGTAGTAAACATGATACAATATGCAAAATGATTAACTAAATACACATATCATGTATATGTTTACATGTATCTCCGAAATTAAGAGAATTTAATAGAAAATTACTAATTAGTATTCATATCAAATACTAGGATATAAACTAGAATATTAGTAAGTGATTTCAAAATCTGGGTTATAAAGGATTAAAATACCCGCCGCACCGCTAGCGATGGAAGATGGCGACGTGTTATATATTTGTTCGGAAATTCATGGATAGCTTCACTCGAGAAGCTGGAGAGATTTTCGCAAAGAAATGGTGCGCACGCGCCGAGCGCTGCTGTCGTCGCTCGTCGGAGGCAGCAGCGTCGGTTGAGCTAGGAGAGTCCAGTGTGCAAGCGACGAGAACGCAATCAGATGGTGGCGAAGATCGTGGATTGACAGGTCGCGGGTTGCACGAGAGAGTGTGAGAGAGAGAGAGAGAGAGAGAGAGAGAGCGAGGGAGCGCGCGCGCGCGAGAGAGAGAGAGAGAAAGAGAGAGAAGGAACAGGCGTTTACGTGACGGCGGTTAGCGTTAGGCTCTCTCTCTGGCAGGAGGACGGGGACGGTTTTTTCCGTGTGTACGCGCACGCGAGCCAGGAAAAGAAAAGAGAGAGAAAGAAAGAGAGAAAGAGAGAGAAAGCGACCCGCGAGTGAGAGGAACACGGGCAGTTGACGTGCGCGACGATCTCGTCATCGACGTTGACGAAATGATCCTCTAGCCTCCCTGTGGCTTCCTTGGCCTGATCCGCGCGAGGAATACTTGGAGCAGGAGGTGACCCTTTAAAAGAGAAGGTGAACGATTCTTCTCGCCTCTGGTACTTGAGATTTTTCTTCCACGGGCAGAGAGCGAGCGAGGAGAGAGAGAAAGAGACGCACGAATCGTTTACACATATACAACGACAGAGAAAGAGAGAGGGAGAGGACGCACACGCGACGCTCACAGCGCGCTTCGTGGAGGAGGGAAACGAAGAAAGGAAGAAAAGAAAGACGGACGCAACGCAGCGCAGCGTTCGGACGAACGCAGTTTTCACCTCACGGCGGATTGTTCCACATCGCGTTCACCCGCGTCGAATCGAAGTCGATCGTTCGCGAATCTCACCTCGCCTCGCGTTACTCGCCCTTCGTCAGGGCGAGCCTTCGAGGAAGGGATCTGTCGATCGACTGGTTGATTGTTTGCGTTTACGAGCGTGCCGTCTTTATTTTTTTCTTATCTCTTTTCCTTCTCTTCGTCCGTCGCGCAACGTCCGTGTGCATCTCTCTCTCTCTCTCTCTCTTTCTCTCTCCTCCCCTTTCGTATATCCGTGCGCTCCCTTCTTCGCAACTAACGCTCTCTCTCTCTTTCTCTGTTTCTCTTTTTCTGTCTCTCGGTCGTTTAGTGCGCTGAATATAAGCTCGGTTTACATTAACGTTGGAGACAGAAGTGCGCGTCACCGGAGTGCCGAAGTACAGGGCCGCAGGAGTTGACCATTGAAGAAGGATAATTGTTCCTTCGCTGAAGAAGGATAATTGACGAGGCGTTTGTCCAGAGGATCCTCCCGGGGCACGACGGAGTGCCTGTCGGGCTCAGCTGATCCACGCGCAGCGGTAGGAGGCGGCGGAAGGAGAGGTAGTGGTGGAGGACGCTACCAGGAGCGCCGCGGGGCGAGGAAGGGCCCCTGCCGAACTCAGCACCGCCGACGAGCGAGCAGCACCGATAAATATGTCGTCCCCCAGCGCCGGCAAGCGACGCATGGACACGGACGTTATCAAACTGTATCCTTGGAGAGCTGCTTTATGAAAGGCCCCCACTTCCCCCCTTCCTCTATGCTGCGTCCGATAAGTACCTCGTGCGATTCTATACCTATGTTGTGTGGCGGCGTACACGTGAGAGCGAGTCGCGAATGCGCCTCTTCTTTGCACGCGCGTCTCTTTGTGCGTGTATGTATGTGTGTGTCTGCCTGCCTGCCTGCCTGCCTGCCTGCCTGCCTGCCTTCGTGCGTGTGTTTTATACAGGGTGCTGAAAAGCTACGCGAGAGTAGACTTCTCGCTCGCGATGGGATCCTTTTGGTCTATTGAGTCGACGCAAAAGGTTTGGCATCTTTCCACCGAGTTCTGTTTTATTGAATGATGATAGAGAATTGGAGTTCCCTTTGTGAAGAGAAGATTGAAAACATTTCTTTCCGAATGAGAAAAGGAGCATGCCACATAGATAATTTACCTTGATTCTGTGTTGATGCTTTGTTTCCGAATGTTTCGTTTCACAAATGTGAAACGAACCTTTTGCGTTGATCTGATACGTGAAAAATCTATATTTCTTTCTTGGAGTGTGCAGTAATTATCTAGTTTCGTAATTTTAATTTCTAGTTTTCTAATTTTGACACCCAATGTAGGCACGATCGACCGTCGCGTTTAAATTCCTTTCCATTAACGTTTAGTTGGTGTAAACAGAAAGAGATAAGAATTCGTTAGTTGTTTTTGTTTAAATGATAATCTAAAAGTCTTTCAGGGGTCTT
>Ga0157364_1009207_pt1 | contig 10234 bp, 5 predicted proteins | sample AttsexASBM2_FD_111476 | JGI IMG/M metagenome (GOLD analysis project Ga0157364, IMG submission 111476) | Fungus gardens microbial communities from leaf cutter ant in Ribeirão Preto, State of São Paulo, Brazil - Atta sexdens ASBM2 | ecosystem: Host-associated > Fungi > Mycelium > Unclassified ... | reverse complement strand
ACCCTCATATTATGACACTCCAAAAGCATTTCACCCCATCATTCTCCTCAATACACTAGGAAAACTAATTGAAAAAGCAATAAGCAGCAGACTTCAAATCCACACTATTGCATCCAATTTCATTCATCCAAGCCAATTAGAAGGTATTAAGCAATGCTTAACAATGGATGCCAGAATTTTCTTAACTTATCTCATACATATGGCATGGATGAAGAGTCTTCATACAAGCACTCTTGCATTTGACATAGTGCAATTCTTCCCCTCCTTGAATCATTATCTACTTCCAATGATTCTTGTCAAGATCACAGAAAGTAAACTTAGCTTTTTCTTATTTTCTTATTCTCATTTTCATTTCCTTTTGATTTATTTTCATTTTTCTATTTTTAACTTAGGGTTAGGGTTAGTAATAACATCACTCAGTCACAAATCATATGATGCATGGAAGGACGTAGAAGGTTTTAGAAGAAGTGATATCATATAACATGTACACCACATGTTAACCTTATGTCTAATATATGGCACGTTAGAGTAGGATGCACAGTAGCTAGCACGGACCATGTGGATAGGTATATAAGGTAGACTAGTTTGTAAAAAGCTCTCTATCGAGTTCTCTTGTATTAACCCTAATACAAGGTTCACTTTCTTAACCAACTCTAAGGTTTTAAATTTGTAACAATTCTAACCAAAGTGGGCTTTGACTCTAACATTTTTCTTTTCTTCTCTAATTACTTAATTAACAGACAGACCCAATATATTTGGAACAATTTCACTTCATCTTTCTTTAATGCTAATATTGGTGTTGAACAGGGCTCTGCTCTCTCTCCCATTTTATCTGCTCTTTATATTGTTCCAATTTTCCATATTCTAGAAAAAAGAATAAAAAATCTATCAATTCCCATTCTAATTTATTTCCTCTTATTTGTTGACAACAATCTTCTTATTTCTTAAGAAAAAAAAATTTGAAAAATCAAATGCAAATATTTTTTGTAGTTATAGTATTATTTCTTTTCTCTTCAAACAATTCAGACTTGTCATTGAACATGATAAGTCCAAGGTTTTTTTATTTCTCTAGATCAACAAAAAACTTGAATCCCCCTTCTCTAGATCTAAGATCTTTAAGAGGTGCTATTTTTAAACCAAAGGACATCTAGCAATACTTGGGATTTTTCTTTGATAGAAAACTCTCATTTTAACACCACACTCACTACTATGCTAACAAAGCATTGTTTACTATCAAGAGCATGAAAATACTGGGAAATTTGACAAGAGGATTATTACCAGTGCACAAATAGCTTTTATTCTGTATATGTATATTTTCTATCATGTTTATAGTTTCTAGCTCTGTGTTACAACTGAAAAGCCTTAGTGTTGACTTAAGAGAAGAACCTTGTATAGGGTGAACACAAGAGAACTCAATGGAGAACTCTTTACAAGATCTATCCCTACTTATATAGTTATTGTCTTGGTCCATGCTATGACTATGCTATTCCTATCCTAAAGTCCATGTGTTATCCTCATATCCTATTACTCATCCATCATAAGGCCACCATGCCGTATACATGTGCCTTGACGTCATACTCTTTAATCTCTGCTGTACATGTGTGCACCATGTATATACCATGAGTGTCAAGTTTACAAATAGTAGACTTAGCTTTTCTCTATTTTATTTTTCATTTTTATTTTTATGCTGTTTTATTTTTCGATTTTTCTATTTTTAGAACAACTAGGGTTAAGGTGGATTGGTCACGCTGTCACATCAGTCACAATCTGATGGTATAGTCACATGACAGATCATGAGACTTGGGAGAATTTAGTAGAAGATTCGAGAACAGATAATGTCATACAACATGGACACCACATGGTTGTTTAGGGTAGGGTGCACAGTAGTTAGTACGGACCATCTGTAGGACTATATAAAGTAGACTAGTTTGTAGAAGAGTTCTCTATCGAGTTCTCTTGTATTACTCAAATACAAGAGTTGTTCTATTACCTCACTCTAAAGGTTTTAGTTCATAACAATGAGAAACTGTTGTCCCTTGACGTCACTCTCTAACCCTAACTCCTACTCTAAACTCTTCCTGATCCTTCTAGACCCTAAGTCTTTCCAGACCACTCTAGACTACTCTAGACCTATGATGTAATGTCATGTGACTTCCTAGTTATGTGCCTGTATCTTTCTCTAGCCGTAGACTAATAATTAACTACATTGTCTAACCCTAACCCTAGAAGTCTGTCTACACTTTCGAGTTATAACACTCTAGTATTTCAAAAAAGTTCCATTATACTATCTTCTCAAAGATCTGAAGAAGATGTAAAGAAAAATGGCTCTTTGGATTATGAGTGCTTTTCAAATATCATCTTTATGGGAAATAAAGGTTATTGCTAGCCTTATGTTAGATGCAGTCCACATCTTGTTATCTCAGATCCAGAAAGGCATCTTAGATATCAAAATCCAAGTAAAATATGTTCATCTAAGAATACAAAAGTTGGAGTGGAACAACCTTTGGCTTTAGTATATATACTATATCTCTATAAATCACACTGGTCATATATTTTGGATCAGAACTAGAGACTTTAGAAAGTAGGCAACCACTGAAAGGTGGTAAGGTGTATTATTGCTAATACTAGAAGAGTAATGCTAGTTTTAGTCAATTTTCAGGATAAGAAATTACAGCATATCTAATCATCTTAAATATTGGTACTAAGACTATATCTGAGAATCCAAGAAGACAAGTATCTACTCTGTGTACACTAAGTTCTCAGAATAGTGTTTGAAGTTCCATAGAGAGCAGGAGAAAGCTATGTGCTTTGATTATAGAGTAATCAACCATGAATAGAACTAGATTGATCTATATATCATATGCCAAGTCCATCTATTCAGAAAATACATCTCTGTGGGAATACCCCTTGTCAACATCTAATCTAAAAAGCCTGTCTTCCATAGTGGCTACCTTTCTTGCAACATGCCCATGCAGTGTTGGTACAACAATCTAGAGATACTTCTATCCAACTCGGTCTTCTATGGCAGAGTCATACTCCTGTCAGTGTCTCTACACTGAAACCTCCACTTGGAGCAATAGGGGCTATACTACTAAAACCCCAAGTATCTCCTATAGTACATATCTATATATAAGACTAATAGTTACATTGTAATTTACTAGTCTGATAATTGATGAAGATAACTTCTATTGAACTCAATCCCCGGTGTTTAACAGTGATACACCAATCAGTACTCACTTCCATTTTGGACTCCTGTCAGAGTTCAAGATAGTGGACTCGAACTATTGTTATTTTATGTTTCTTATTTTTTATTTTATTTTTAGGGACTTAGGGTGAGGGTTAATGTGACATCACTGTCACACTGTCACAAATGGTCACATAACATGACTAGATGTCACACATCAGTCACAGTTATACAATTACATGTCATATTGAAAGAGCATAGAAGGTTCTAGAAGGATGATGTTATATAGCATGATTAAACACATGCTAACCTTAAGACAAACACATGGCTGTTTAGGGTAGGCTAGAAGTAGAGCAGCATGGACCATGGGTTTTAGTATATAAGGTAGACAATCCTATACAGAGTTCACTATTAAGTTCTCTTGTGTAAATCCTATACAAGGTTCCTTTTCTTAACCCATTCTAAGGTCTTGGTATCATAACACCTTCCTTCCATTGGAAATTGCAACCACACAACAGATAAATGGTACAGCACATAAGCTGAAGCCAAGGTCATTTCACAAGTTTGCATATCTCCGAGTCCATCTTGTGGACTTTCACCCCCAGTATGAACCATACCTGACACTGTACTGAAAAAGTGATATAGACTAGAAGAGAGATATCCATTTCTACAAATGTTTTGAGTGGAGTAGATGTTAGTAAGTATTATCCATGATAAAATCAGATGGATTTTGATAGTATGTGATATCTTATACCTATTCATCTTCATCTTGACAAGATTAGTAGTTGACATCATCCCAGAATGTTATTTCTCTCTAGACAACATATTATTAACTCTCTCTTAGACAAACATCATTTTAAGAGTGCCAAACCCCATCATATAGCAACATTTCAACTTATGGCCAAACAGCTATAAAAAATCAAGAGTTCTATAGTAGATACCAACAATTGTTTGAATAAAGTTTTTCCTTTCTTTGATAGTTTAAACAAAGAACTTTCTCTAGGTTTTCATCTGGTTGATTTTTTCTCTAATTGTTTCTCTTTTCTGACAGTAAACCAAAAAGATCACAAATCATTAACTGCCCAATAGAACAAATTAGACAACATCCACAGAGACTCTCTTATCAAACAGAACATAGTACTTATTGTAGCATATGTGAGTATTAAAAACAATATAGCCACTATAATCTCATATTTGTAGAGGAAAAGAAATCATTGCCAAAATAACTCATCATGCAACCAATGTCAATTTCACTAAAGGAGAACTCTTTGCTATTAGATGTGGGATCAACTACACTATTCATTTACCAGATGTCAATCACATTATTATCATTATGGACACTATCCCAACAGCTAGATAGATCTTTGATATGTTGATTCATCTATATCAGTTATATTCCATCACTATATTACAGAATCTAAATAAATTCTTCAATAAGGACCCCAACAACATTATTGAATTTTGGGATTGTCCAGATAGTATCAAGTAGTTACCATATATGTTAGTCAACAAAGAGATAAAGCATTTCAAAATTAATGCTATGCTCTCAAGCAAATTATCATGGGAATTCAGCAGAAAAGAGAAATGCAACATTATCATTCAAAAATAGCAAATGATTTTCCAAGCATTGGAATTCAAAGGAAAAAAATTCAGTTAAATGACAATAATAACATACTAATTTGTCTTACTTACACTAAGGATGGAGTCTGGTTGAAATATTTTGGCTCCTCAAATTTATTATGTATTTGAGTTATCAAACTGGTTATAAATCACATACCAATCAGTGAATATTCTATTCAAATGTCTGCAGTATAGAAAGTCTTGAAATCCAAAGAGAGTGTCTTTGAAAGATATTCTAACTTTCTTAGAGTTCAATCCTAGAATATTTTGCTTCCAAAAGAGCATTATATAAAAGGATAAATATTTTCTTTTTCTTTTCTTTTATCTTATCTAAGTAGTTATGTTGTAACAACCATTACATCTCATGTAATAAATTGTTGAATTAAAAAAATAAGTGATTGATGAAAAATGAAATAACATAGTAGTAATAGTCTCCCATCATGTATATTATACCTACTTCTATCCTACTGTAAGATTGTGGGTTCAATTTTATAGTAATTCCTTATATAGGCATGGACTGCCACTATGCTCTGTATAATAAATTTGTTATGACTTCAAAGATCTTAGAATTAATCAATAAATAGAACCTTGTATTAGAATTAATACAAGAGAACTCAATAGAGAACTCTGTATAGGATTGTCTACCTTATATACCTTAGCCTACTGGTTTGTACACTACTACTATTCTAAATGACTATATATCTACCTTAAGGCTAACATATATATAACATATTATATAATGTTATTTCTTTCAGAACTTTCTACTGTTTTCTATCATGGCACATGATTATGTGACAGTGACAGTGACATGTGACATCACACCAAACCCTAACTCTAGTTCTAAAAATGGAAAGTAGAAAAGAAAATAATTTGAAAAGAAAATTAAAACTAAAAAAGAAAATAAAATAGAGTTTAATCTTCTTTTTGTAATTTTAAATTAACAATTTATTATACAAAGTGCATAGATAGACCATGGTAGCTACTTTTTTTTTATTTTTAAAGTCAACAATTTATTACATGGGACACGATGGCAGTCCATACCTATAGGAGGAATTATATATGGAGTATCAATATTCTAATCTTTTTTATATAGTTATCCAACACAAAGGACTACTAAGAAATTGAACCCATAACCTCAAGTAGGTTCAAGATAGGTATAATACACATGGATAGGAGGCTCTTCTACTATACCATCTCTCCCCCCTATGGTAGCTGCTTTGTAATTATATTAAATAGGACTAAAGAAAATAAAAATAAAAAAGAACAAAAACAAATATCCAACAACTGACTAGAGTAAATCTAACTTATATAATATCTTTATTAAAGGAGAAAGTACCTGAATTGAATTCTAAGAAAGAGATAAAATAATTTATTGTCTCTCTTATTGGATTCTAATACTTGTTAAACCATCTACATTCATATAGAATGTGTCATCTTGATTCAATTGGATAAGACCTACATAGATACTTGAATTCTTTTTTAGAGAAAAATTTTAGGCAATATTCTCCAATTGGAGCATAATTGGTAATTGTTTGTATGGCTCGAGCATATAACAAATTTGAAAAGCCATATTGCTATAACTATGGATCTCTTTTTGTATAAGCCAGCTTGATTTCTAATAGATTATTGTTTAATAAATATAGGAAATTTCTCCTTTTAAGATTAGACAATTTAAAGGTCAAATACCATTCTCTAATGATGTTATCACATTTTCTTTTCTTGCTGTAATCCCATAATTCTTTACTTAAATATAATGGGATGAGATTGAATTGCTTTATTTTCTTATCCACTGCTAAATGTAGATACTATTTGTTATTAGGACAATTTAAAAATTAATGGTGTTATTCTCACATATGCTGAAAAATGCTTTCAGATCTTTTGATATTGCAATCACTTGTTGATGATATAGATGCATACAAGAGTTGAATATCTTTTTGACTACATAAATTATATTTGTTATGACTATGATGCATAAGGCATGTTGTATTTGAACTGCCTGATTGATACCGCATCTAATGGCAAATAATTCAGCCTTTATATTTCTAACAAAATTGTTAATTTAAAATTTTTTTAAAAAATAGATAATTAATGTATCTTATGGTATATTTATTACATCTAAGTCAAATCAAGGTAAAGTCATTATATTTACTTGTAGATATATAGAGTATATAAATGATAGTGTAATTGGACAGTTATTCATAGAAGGAATAGAAGAAAAAAAATAATCAAAGATAAAAAATAATAAAATAGTAAAGTAGTTGAAGAAATGAAGAAGATAGAAGTAATAATATTGAGGGAGGAAGAGTGGTAAGAAAAAGACAATTTGATATTAAAGAAGAAAAAAGTATATGTACTAAAGAATAAGGAATTTGTCAGACTTCAAGAAGGTAAACTTAGTTTCTTTTTGTTTTCTTTTATTTTATTTTGCTTTTTTATTTATTTGAACTTAGTTAAGGGATGGTGACTGTTACAATAATTACACATGTCACATGTTACAGTCACAACATCATGTGACATAAAGGAAGATATAGAAGATCCTAGAAGATCCTAGAATATATAATATTATAGTAACATAGTTACAGTATATTAACCTTATATATACTATATGGCTTTTAGAGTAGGCTAAATATAGTTGCATACAAACCACAGTCTGAGGTATATAAGGTAAACTATTCTGTACTAGAAACTCTATTGAGTACTCTTATGTTAATTCAATACAAAGTTACTTATTTGTTTTAATACTTTGAGACTTAGATTGTAATAGAATTAAGGCTAGAGATAATTTAACTATACTATGATACACCAATTGTCAGTGACTACAGATCAGAGCAACATATAGGCTTGAAGTTCTAAGTATTATAATCCTAAACTTAACTCAGATTACAACTAAGACAAAAACCTATAGACTATGAGAAAAGTATATAATATCCATAAGTGATATATAAGGAAGAAATGAAGGAAGCATAATAAAGCCTTTATTACTACATGAGATACTGACTGATTAAACATAAAGATCAAATAAGGCACAGTATATCAGAGTTGCAAACAGAGGACTTATTTTTATATTTATTTTATTTTATATTTCTGTTCATTAAGGTTAGGATTTAGTGTAATGTCACTGTCACTGTCACACACACCTGTCACAAGTCACATGACAAGATCACAGTAATGGTCACATAATCACATATTACAAAAGAACATAGAAGGTTCTAGAACAATGATATTATACCATATATTAACAGTATATAATATATATGGTCTTTAGAGTAGGCTGGATTTTGGGTAGCATATACCATCAGTCTAGCATATATAAGTAGGATACATTGTACTTAGAAACTCTATCAAGTTCTCTTGTAATCAACCCAATCCAAAGTTGTTCTTCTGACTTAACTCTAGTCTTAAGTTCATAACACAGTAGATTATAGTAAATATGAGTCAAAGATAAAACAAACCCCAACATGTGTTCAGAACATGTCAACTGTAAGGTAAACATCTGTAAAATATGAGTGTTATGATTCAAACCTCAAAGTGTTAAGATAAGATAAGAACCTTATATTGAATAACACAAGAGAACTTAATGGAGTTCCTAAGTACAATCTGTTTCTATCTCTCTACCTGCTCCTGACACAATGTTATCCTACTCATATTAACCACCAGGTAAATTTTTATTGATGCCAATAACTCCAACTCCACTGATATAATTTTCTTTATTTTATATAGCCCCATAAACTTTTTTGTCAACTTCTTCATCTTTCTATTTTTTATTTGCTACATCAAATCCTTTGTATCCAACAACACCTTATCTTCCACCTTATATTCTTCTGCTTTCTTTCTATTTTTATCTGTATATTTTTTCATCTCCTCATGTATCTTCATTATTTCCTTTACAAACTCTTTCACTTTTATATGCTTTCACTTTTTTTTAATCTCAAAGCCCATTCTTAACTCCTATCCATAGTTAACTTTAAATAGTGATGACTTTGTTACTGTATGTATCTTGTTGTTAAAGGCAAACTCTGTAGTTGCCAACTATTTTGACCAATTATTTTGTCTATAATTAATATACATCCTTAAGTACTGTTCTAGCTTCTGGTTTGTTCTCTCTGTCTGTTCATTGGTCTATAGATGAAAAGCTGCTGATAGCTTCATCTCTATTCCTAACATCTCATTCAACTTCTTTATTAATTCTACTGCATATTGTGGCTCTCTATCTGAAATCACACTCTTAGACAACCTATACAACTTTTACACATTGTTCCTAAACAACTTTACTAAACCTTCTGCTGTAATTTTTTCTAACATTGCTATAAAATATAACATTTTCAAAAACCTATCACATACTACCAAAATTAAATCATAATCTCTTGATACCAGTAACTTTGTAATAAACTCCACTGATATATGTTGCCATAGTTCCTCTGGTACTATATTTGGTTTTGATTTTTCTGCTGGTATCTCTGCTCTATTTTTCATTCTCCAACACTGATCACATCACTCTATGTATTACTTCATTTTATTTGTAACTCCTAGCCACCAATTTTACCATCTTTTATTGTTCTCCATGTCTTACTATTAGTATATTATAATATAGCCAAATAATCTCCAATCTCAAACTTTTATCTTTTGGAATATATACCTTTATTTCCTTCAAGAATAACTCATCTTCAATCTGCCACTCATTATTCCTCAATACTTTAACTCCAGTCTTTTTCATTTCTTTTACTGCTTTTACTGTCTCATTGTTTTTTGTCTCTGATTTTTTAATAACATAACTTGATTTTTGTTATCTTTTTTACACCATCTGCCTAATCTGTTCTCCTACTTAAACTATCCACTCTACCCATACTTTTGGTAGTCATATACTTCAAGACAAAATCAAATCTTGATAAATATAAGACTTATCTAACCTGTCTTTGATTCAACTTATGAGCTTTCATAAAATACTCTAAGTTCTTATTATCTATTCAAATCTCAAACTAACCCTTGGCTCCTTCTAAGAAATACCTCTATACTTCTAAACACTGAATGATCACTAATATCTCTTTATCTAAGTCTGGTATTACCAAAACTGGCTCTGTTATAAATCTCTTCTTCAATTCCTCAAATACTCTCTACTGTCTTTCCCCTTAATTTCACTTCACATCTTTTTTTGTCATCTTATGAAGGGGTTTTACCACTTTTGTGAAATCTTTGACAAACCATCTATAATAGCTTACCAACCTCAAAAAGATTTGTACATCCTTTATACTTCTCAGTACCAGTCAATCTACTACTCCTTGAACTTTCTCCTTTCCTGTCTTCACCCCATCTAGCCTTATCACTACTCCCAAGAATCCTATCTTTCTAACCTTTGACACACATTTTTCTAGTTTCACAAATAAATTATTTTCCACTATTTTTCTCAATACTTCTTCCACAATATTGTCATGT
>Ga0157364_1009206_pt1 | contig 10234 bp, 3 predicted proteins | sample AttsexASBM2_FD_111476 | JGI IMG/M metagenome (GOLD analysis project Ga0157364, IMG submission 111476) | Fungus gardens microbial communities from leaf cutter ant in Ribeirão Preto, State of São Paulo, Brazil - Atta sexdens ASBM2 | ecosystem: Host-associated > Fungi > Mycelium > Unclassified ... | reverse complement strand
GGCCACCCAATCAGGGACAGCGGCAGCCCCTTGCCACCTCCGGCACATCCACGGCCGTGGCTATGCACTTCCCTTCCCCGTCTCCGTATATATATATATATATATATATATATAATACATGATATATGGTAAATTATAAATTAATATATAACTTATTACATAGATTATTGTAACGATTCATACAATTTTTAAGACATTTGTGATAGAAGAAAGGTAAAGAAAACATATTTACGTTTTCAGATACTGATATGTCAAATAAACAAATATTTTCTTTACAATCTTTTTTATAAATGTCACAAATATCTAAAAATTTTGCGCAATCATTATGATGAATTATTCTGTATTATAATAAATAAATATATATATATATATATATATATATATATGTATGTATATATGTATATATTTTACAGACAAGATGATTTTGCTGAAATATCTAAAAATTAGACTAGATACAGATTTGAAAATAATAATGTTAACCCATAAATCTAAATAATTATACTGAACGCTCAAGCTGGTCGTTGCTTAGAATAAAAAACTTTAATAGTATTATCATCACGTTTCAGTGCCCTAAATAATTATTTTTAAATTCATATCTAATCTAATTTATTTAATCAAAATTGTCTTTTTCGTATAGCCGTATGAAAAACAGGTAAATAAAATTGATTTATATGTTTACAACGTACGTGAACGACTCATATGTTTCCTACCGTTGGTTCATGCTTACATACACGGGTCTGTCTTGTTGTCGCATTACTATTGGTTTCGAGACATTACCATATTTTCTGATCACGTGATGTCGCGCGTTTTCTCATTGCTATCATACTTTATCTCTTGCATGCTGTAATAGAGGAAGGAAGAAAATAGGAATGAAAAAAAGAAAATCATAAAATCGGGTCATATAGTCACTAGAATTTGCCATTCGCTATTTCAAAAGCACAAATGAAAATATTACTCCAAATAAGTGGCGTATAGTATATATGCACGTTGCATAAGGAATAAACTTTTATGTCCAAATTGGGGTGAAGTTTATCGTCATTGAATTTTGCATTCGTAACCAAAATTGATATTGGTTTCATCGATGTATTCGTACTAAAGCATAGCTTTCATGTCGAGGAGAGAATATATATTGAAAAGCTAAGAAAATCTCTAAAGATCTTCAGGAAAAGTTAAAGAAGGAGATCGCGATTTATTAAATAACGGTTTTGGAGACATTTCAAAATTTTCATGTTATATTTTGATGACATTTTACAAATGACATATATATTCCTGAAGTTAATATTAAAATTAAAATATTAGTTACGGAACAGATAATATTGGAATGTAACTGTATTGCTAACTTATCCATGAATATTATCGACAGCACGATATTTCGCGTCAATTTATCTAGAGTACATGTTTACGTGCGTGTAGGTGGATGTTTAAATAAAATATGTCAAAGAGCATATATACACGGATTCGTATGCTGCGAAAACGCATGAGTTTTTCGGGACAATGAAAATTACGTCAATCTATTTGCCCGTGGCAGATTTACGATCAACTGATATTTGAGTTGCATACGTAGGCATTGTATTTTTCATAATTTTCTCTGATGAATCGAAGAGGGTCAACTCCCTTCAAATTCAAATATTTTTCTAATCATCTTGGGCATCAGAATCATCCATAGATTTGTGCTAATTAAAAAGTTTTTATATAAATTGCAATAAAGAAACAGTTTAGTGAAAGAGAAGTAATGAAACATGCTTGATTTTTTATAATAATTTTCTCATATTTTCGAAAACACATTTTATTTTTTATTTACATTTTGTTTTTGAATAATTGCAACCATACACGATGTAATAAAATTTCATTTAACGAAGTAAAATGAACAATGTTATTTTATGCTATATGAAATAGCAGCATGCATATATATTGTTACACATGGAAAATTAAAAGATACTTAATTTTCAAAACTTAAAAGGAAACTAATTTTAAATTGTTATAAAATATATAAATACATAAATTGTCGCATTACTACGAAATAAAAGTTTTGACTTTATATATTTGCATCTGCAATTTATGCGTGTCGATGTAATCGCTGAATTAAATTAATGTAGCTATTAAATTGTATCGTGGAACTGTATTGCTGAATTAGTCAAGTTTTCGTGGAAAAGAAAAATTTAGGTGACACACACTATTCAAAGATCTCGACGTATATTTCCTCTTCCGTTAAGTCTCTTCCATGCAATTTTTCGTACCACTATGCTTACTTTATTTTCTTTCAGGAGCTTTGCAATTCTAGATAGATTGCGATTTATTGTGAAATTAGGTCACAGAAGATGTGCAAAATAATTTCATCGTTTATTTTAGCTAGAAAATTATCACGATATACTTTGTGATACAAATAGAACCTTTTCTATTTCTTTCCGTGTTATTTTCGAATCTATTTGTGATTAATTATGTTGTCAATGTAAGATAAAGAATATTTTTTTACTTATTTCGCTCTGTATATCTCTATATATCTCTCTCAACTTTCCGCATTGCTGACTTATGCAGCCACATAGATCGAATTTCGATCGTTTCGTTTTCATTGCGTGAATTTTTGTTATCGGAAGGACAGAGATTTTCACGGGCACAATGCTGTGAAAAGTGCTGTGACGATAACCCAATTTTTTAACTATTGATAAAACTCAACACTTTTCAGAAATTGCGTATATATTCTGTTTCTGTTTTTTCTTTTTCTTTCTCCGTATGTGTGTTTTTGTTTTAAAAAATGAAACATTTAAACACAGAGTTTATTATACATTTTATGGAATATTATTAAAAAATATTTGTTTTATTTTATGACGATATGGAAATACATTAATTTTAATTTAAACAGATAAAGAGCTCATGAAATAACAGCTCACGAATGACCTGTTTGTTTGTTACTCGTTTGAGCAATTTATTCAACTTTACTTGATTTTGTGGTCGCATTTTTTTTACTGTGGCGAGAAATAGTTGCACTGCAATTTTCGTGTTGGCAGTAGTTTTAACGGCCTTTTATTGTATTGCGCTAGCTTGTGTCGCCATTGTCGTTTCTACATCGTTTCACGAATTATTTCGCACCATGTAGGTAATTCCCGGCTCGTACGTTGAATTGGGTCACGCGTTTGTTCCAGGGAGCTGGAGCAACGGGTCTCCATCCACATGGAATTTCCATACCGTAAAGTCGTGAGGGAAGGATGGTAATAGGGAAAGCAAGCGCGTTATCCAGAACTGGCAGAAGGCGTGCGCACGAAAGAATGGCGCGCCGGCATTACGACTTATTAAATTCAACCATGCCTCTGGTCCTTCGCCCTTCGCCCTTCGCCTTTCGCCCTTCGCCCTCGGTCACTCGGTGCGAGCGGTGCGAGCGGTGCGAACGATGCGAGCCCTTCCGCTCCGTACATTTTATACCATCCTTTGGCATCTTCCCACTCTATGTCGCTCTTGCGTAAACTTACCGTAATTTTATGGCGATTATCCGCATATATATCCCGCCGTCCGTGACCGCGCGACGTGACGTTAATTACAACCCGGACTTTAATTTCAAACGGGTGCGATTATTAGAATAAGCTGCGCCGCAGACTTCGTACCGCGTGCATTATTGCGGCATGTAATTATACATATATAATCCCGTGGCTCCTCTGGGAGACGTTCTAGCCATTCTAGGATGATTTTAGGCGAGCAGGTGGTACAGCGATTCATTAACACGGAAAAAAAAGATTAGCTGCCACAGTTAAAAATTAGATTTGGCAGCTAATTCGGTAACATTATATGGACACCTAACGTTGTGTCTGCGAAATCTAATTTCTATTAGCTATGACTTTAAATATTATCATTGTAACAGACAAGCATTTTGCTGTTATGTCGATGTATTGATCATTGCGGTAAACGTTTTTTGTGTAACAGACAATTTGGTAGCAAGTACAGTTTCAGCAAACCATATTTAGCTGTGGTAGAGACAATTTTCTTTTATATGGACGTATAACCAATAACTATGACAATTAACTTCATATTGCTAAATAAATTGATCTGTAACAGACAATGCATACTTTGCTATCACGTCCTTATATTAGCTACAGCAGTAAATCCTCTGTATATATTAGCAAATTTCATAGCTAATGCAATTTCAGCTAATCAGAATTAGTTGTAGCAGAAAGCAGAAACCAGAAACATTTTTTTTTCCGTGTTATCAAATATGTGAATTCATTTTTTTTTTGTGATACTGCAAGAATCAAAGGATCATAGAGATTGAAAATTGATTCGATCGTCGTACAAACTTTAACTTTATTTTGTCACTTCATTACGTGATATTATTCTTTTATTCACAATAATAAATAGACTCGTATAACTTAATATGATAGATAATCTACAACTATTGAAATAGGAGTTTCAGAAAGTATTTTTTTTCAGTTTGTAATATTAGTTTATATAAATTTATATAACGTTCAAGTTTGAATATATTAGACATTTTTATTCGACGTACGGCAAGGTGATCACAACACTAATATATACAATAATAAGACCGAAATATATCGTTTCATTTATATTAATGTAATTTTGCATCCAACCAGCAGTTGCACGTTCGCATGCTTTAATTGGGGAAACAGTCCTCGCGTGCTAACGAAGCTACGGAACTGTAAGTAACGGTAACAAGTAGCGGTTAAGTAGTAACAACAATATGAAAGTCTCCTCGAGGCAGCTTTGGCAGCTAAATGTTTGCAGTGCAGTCGGCCTGTCAGACTGCAGATACGGGGTTTTACTTTACGTGTCTCCGACAGCTTGCTTGCAACATCCTCTATTTCCGTTGCTTGCTATTTCCGTGGTTTTCTCTCTCTCTCTCTCTCTCTCTCCAACTTGTACATACTGTCTCTCTCCTGTTTTCAGCTTTCCTCGTTCATTTTCTCTTGCGCACGACAGCGGTTCCTCTTTGCACGGCAGAGCCTCGCCCATGCAAGGCTAAGTACATACACGACCGTACTGCCTCTAAGCCAGTCCCGCGTTAACTCAGTCGAGTCAATATTTAAGTCAAACTAGTTCTCTCCTCTTAAATTAACGATTCACATTGGGCTGCATCTCAATGGTCCGCTACGGGTCCGCTTCACAAGCTTGTTCGGTTATCGGCTTGCCAATAGGAGCTTTCTATTTTCTATCGAGTATCTCTCTCCAATCTAGTCTCTTATTTAGGAGACAAGTTACTGCCGTCTCGGCCCTTTTGTTGAGCTTTTTTTGCCATCTTCAACTCAATACATTATTCCTCACTCAAATTCTTCAGATATAATCCGCATTAATTAAAATCAATTATGTATATCATGTATCTTATCAAGAAAAAAAATGTTTGGTATTTGTAATTATAATTTTATATTATTGTAATTATGATTAGTACTGTTATAATAATAAAACAACAGTAACTATGTGTATAGTTCTAGTAACAAATATATATAGTTGGCAACCTAAAATGATTATAATTCTAGTTATTATAATCATAAAATAGTTGAAATTACCATAAAAATGATTCAAGTGAGTAAGTAATTTTACAGTTATATTTTGGGGCAAAAATAAAAATAAAAATAAAAAATATGGTTACTGTTATTATTATAGCAGTAATAATCATAATTATAGTAATATATAGATAATTTTTAGTTACAAATACATTTTTCTCTCAGTGCGTGTTTAATCAACTCGTAATTTTCTTCTCGAATCGCCTCTTCGATTTGATTCTCAAAATCTTAACACGTACGCTCTATAATTTGGAGGATTACATCCTCGACTCTTCGTTGTCATCAGCAAAATATTTTACTAACGATAGAGACAACCGACATAAAGATGCCATTGGCTAAAAGAGCGGATAAATAGTAATAATAACGGCAACCCTCAGACTGATGAAATTCAACCGACTATAAGCAACGTAACGTAACGCAATGCAACGCAATGCGCAGTAGTTCTACCGCCTTGCCGCGCCGACGCAACGCGATGGTTGGAGCATACTCACAACATTACCACTGAATTATGCACGCACCCAACCCTCTCGCTGTGGCGCGGCGCGGCGTCGGTCTCTCAAACGTCTCTGAAGATCCTCTCTTCTTGGCGGTTTCCAGAGATATCTAGGATGCGACGTAGGGCGGGGATCGAGCAGGACGGTAGATTGGGGTGGGTTCTTTCGTGGAATATTCAACCACGCGGCGGAATGCAAACGGAGGAGCCGAAACGTAAACCTTACGACATTCTCGAGAAGAGGGAAGCGTTTGCTTACGTGCACTTAACGCGTTTCCAGAAACGGCCAAGCCGAATTGAGCTAAGCTGCGCGTGAATACATATGTATACGAGACCGTACTGTGGTTGCCGCAAGAATTCACTGAATAAAACTAGCACGCGTTTAACCAATTCTTCGGGACATCCACGGGATAACTCATCTCTTTTCCTTCTCTCGTTGCGCTGCGCTGGTTTGAACGGAGTTGAGTAAATAAACGCTGTTTTATATTGTTATTTTAACGAAGACAGTTGTTTCTTCTATATAAAGATATTGCGTTAAAATAAAAATTTCTTAAGCATACATACATTCGTTGCATAAGAGTGAAAATCGTGTGAATCAATTTATGCGTTTTCCATGAATTGTACATCCCACTAGGGCAGCAACAAAACATATCGAGTAGAATATACCGCGAATGTTATCCTCAAGCGGGACTTTATCTAAACGCAAGTCGTAAAAAGAAAGAACGCGCGTACAGCAATTCAACTGACGACCAAATTAAGCTGCTGGGTCCACGGCTATAATGGCCTTAAATACAGAAGACTGGAAGAACTTCACGGTTCACTAAGTTCGGATTCAAAGAGCCGGTCGAGAAAATGGGATTTTCGCGAGCGTACGACCGGTTTCTTGATCTTCTCGAACAGGCATTGCCTCGAGCCAGCGATACGGCCGATAAGCGCTGGACCAAACGAAAGGAACAAACACAGGCATTTGCTGTAGAAGGGACAACCTGTGGAATTTCTCGATCCCCTTTACTCACAAGGGAGAAACTCGAAAACTCGTTTGCAGCGAGGCCGCCCGCGCGGAAGTCGTACGTACGTAAAAGCAAACGGTCAAAGGAGATCGGAATCGAGGCGTGGAAGGATATCGAGTTTTCTTCAAGGGCGAGCGTCGTGGCTCCTAGTCGTATAAACAAGAGTTCCTTTTCTTCCCTTTCTTCATTCACGACTGCCGTCGTCGTTACTGCTATCCGAAATGTAGTGTTTCACGGTATTCTAGTTGCAATGAGGGAAGAAAATGAAACAGCAGGAGATACCAAACAATTCACTTGAAGAGAATTAATTTTATAAAAAAAAGATAATATATTGAATGTACAATAACATTTAATAAAAATATATATATATATATATATATAAAATATGCAATTATATTATAAAATTATATGTTGTTGTGAGAGAAATGTATTTTATAAATTGAATTTTATGTATACATAGTATTTATAAATATGAATATCAATATAATGAATGCCCTAAAACTGGTGATACAAGCGAAGAGGGTGATCCTACATAAGTCGAAAATATAGAATTTATCTTACAATATGCTATTTTATAAAATAATTAATAAAATATTTTTATTAAATATTACATTTAATATTATATATTTTTATGAAATTATTTATGTATATATATATATATATATATATATATATATAAAATTCGTTTTATAATAAATATCCATGCATCGTGTCATATGTAAAAGTATATTTTCTTGTTACATTTAATATAAGGCGAGAGATTCTATCTATTTTATAGATAAAGAAAATAAGCTAAAAAGACATATATTTGTAAAGAAATTTTCTCGTTTCGGTACTGGTTGTCTCAGAGCTTCTCTTTCATCCTTGCGGAAAACGAATTCACCGCATAGAAATGTAGTAGGGACGAGGTATGGAAGATGGAAAGCAAGAGGGAGGCGCGACGCTATAGCAAAGACGATTTCCCCGAGTTTCGTTTGTTTCTCTCGCTCTGGAACGAGAGGCGGATTCCTTGAGTCTCTCGACGATCCTTTCGGGAAACGGCCATGGAGCAGAAAGACGCGAAATAAGAATAAGACGGTCAAAAACCGCAAGAGGGTGGAGTGAGGAATGTAGAAAGGAAACCACGAGATAAGAAAGATCCCGTAGTACGCAGATTAGGGAGCGCAAAATGTATCTTAGGAGGCCACTTCCCATAGACCGAACAAAGGATGTTCTCCGCTCGTGGTAGAACATAACGAGATATAAATCGTCATCTTCAATGGCCGATTACATCGAATAGTTAAATGTCGAGTGTAGTAATAGAAGCTAATGGACACTTGAACACTTGGCGTTTTCTTGTTTTCATTTCTATTTCTCTTGAAAACTTCTTCGTATGTCCAAAAGTATTGCCCACGATATTACCCCTAGTTATAATACTTAAGCGAGTCCGATAAGACACGTTATGATTATAGTTATGCGACGCAGTTCGCCAGACGTGAAAAAACCCATCAAAAGATTGTCATCATGATTCTGAAAAAATATGTAAAAATAATAATTGTGTGGTTATAATCGTTATACGAAATGTTTTAGATGTTTTAATGTTTGTAGTATTATTATTACAGCCAAATTTTTATCAAGTTAGGAAACATATATACAAAAGTTAATTAATATGAAGCAATATTAAATTTGTACATATATAATTAATTAACTTAACTTTATGATACTCTTTCTCATAAATATGAAATTTGAAAAATTAGATTTTATTACAGAGATAAAAAATTTTTTAATGTAATAATGATTTTAATTTCGTAGAATTTTGGAAAAAATTTCATACAAATATCTCTACTATTTTAAAACAATCAAGTTTTATCTTATTATAATAGTATGAATATACATATAATGATATGGAATGAGCAAGATAAAAACTTTTTAATTTTTACGGTTAAATGGATTCTCACGAATTTTAACTAAAGATTTTAACAAAGAGAATGGAAATGTAGGTAAAAGTGGACTATCTTTGCTGGACTATCTTTGCTGATAGTTATATTTTTAGAATAAAAAACTTTTGAATAAAAAACAGATAATCTTAGCTTTTCTTCTTAATTATCACCGTGAATTAATTGAAATATATGCTTACAAGTTTTGCTTACAAAGCTTACTTTGAAAACTGATAAAAAACGAGAAGATTTAATAACTACATATATGTAGATCAGGACTGTCCAGTTTGATCCAAAATGCCGGATTCAAAGCTATCGATGCAAAAAAATTCAATATGGGTAAGAATTCGAAGACTATAAAGTGTTAGATCGCATCTAACACTTTACATTTATCTACTTTATAGTTTCTAAAATCTTACATTGAATGTTTTTACGTCGGCTTTTGGCTCCGGAGCTCAAATTGAACAGGCTTGATGTAGATAGACTAATCGACTCTTTTTTTAAATAATTTTATTTTATTAAATATACGTTATACGCGACATTTTTTTCTTTATCAATCTTTGAAATTGATAATTTTTAATTTGAAATTTAAAATAATTGTATACATATATTATATATATATATATATATATATGTGACATATTATGCGATAAACCAGTGCAGGATGTAATACTACATTGTTATGTGATATCCATATTATATGCGCAACTAGATATCCGATCTAACATGAAGATATCACGATCTTGACTTTGACAAAAAAGCGAGTTACATTTGTAATGTAAAAAGTTGTCTTAATTATATGCGAGATATAAAATAATTTAAATATCATTATATGCCTTGAAATATTTTTATTTCGAAGAGACTACAAAATGCGGAAAAAATTATTTAGATTTATGATTTTTTGTATTATTTCATTTTCTCCACGTATCGAAAACATAAAAAATATATATCATTTAATATTAACTTATCATGTTCAAAAATATTTTAGTTTGTCTCTTTATTAGATCCTAAACTTTTAAAAAGCTTTTCTTTCTCGCTCTCTTTCTCTTCTCTTTCTCGTCGGTCAAAACTTTGTCTTGTTTATACAATAAATGAAATATATAAGAGAAATAACAAAAGAATTTTTAAATTTTCGTGATGTCGATACAAGCTTTCTTGGGGAATTGTATTTCATATTCGAACGTGACCATAGCCTTCTTCTGGTTTTTTTTTTTTTTTTTTTTTTCAAAGGATCGGGTGTTGTGGAAGGGAAAGTTTGAAGATTTATTTTGTTCGGGGGTCTTTTCCTTTTTTTCCTTTTCGCTCGCTCGG
>Ga0157364_1009205_pt1 | contig 10234 bp, 4 predicted proteins | sample AttsexASBM2_FD_111476 | JGI IMG/M metagenome (GOLD analysis project Ga0157364, IMG submission 111476) | Fungus gardens microbial communities from leaf cutter ant in Ribeirão Preto, State of São Paulo, Brazil - Atta sexdens ASBM2 | ecosystem: Host-associated > Fungi > Mycelium > Unclassified ... | reverse complement strand
TCGCCCTCTATTCACTGACTTTGTATTTTGAATTATATAACAAATCTTGTATAATACGAAAAAAAATTCTGTACACATGTTTCTGCAGATCTTTTTTATTTCAAGAGGAATTATTCAACATGAAATTATAATATTTAGTGTGAACATGCAGATATTCTGTACAACAAGTACATACATTCATATATACAAATGACATGGAACATATTCAAATATGTATTTTCATGTCATTCCAATTTTCATTAAAGGATTTCTTTTGCAAATTCAATGGTAGATCGTAAATAATGTGCATCGGATATTACATTATCTGTTTATATGACTTTAAGCGTATCTAAATACTTGCAGAACATCAATTATTATCCTTCGAACTAGGAATAATAACGCTACGCGTTACAAGTCGCGGAAAACCGAATAATCTCATCGTTACGTTGGTGAAACAACGTACCGAAGTAACAGCACGACAAGACAAAAAGGAAGGAGGAAAAAATAAGATCAACGGTAGTTTGCCTTGAATCGAGTTCATCGGATTAACGAGCGACGTGGTTGCCTTCGCAAAGATAATATGCGCGGTCAAAACCTCCGCGCACAAAAGTCGTCCGGATCGATCCGCGGTGTTTTAATCAAGCGCACCGTAAAAACACGAGCGAGAGCGCTCCGCCTTGTTGCGATGTCGTAGGGAATCACTTATTGCTGGAAAGATCCTCTTGGGTCTTCTTACGTAAATCACATTAAAGTTAGACTTTGTCTTCTTCTGGCCTCAAAGATATCGCTTCATACGCGCGCATGCGCATTCGGTTAAAAGTTAGTTTAAACACCTCGCGAGGATAATCCTCCTGCACGTAAGGGAAATCCACGAGCGTGAAATGTGTAAAAACTCGTCGGTACGTAGCCGGAAAACCAGCTTATCGCTTTCGCAGCGCCTTAGAGAACTTGCGTGCTGGCGCCTTATAACTCTTTGTCTCCCGATGGCACAATCAAGAAACTACATCTAACAGGATGAATCCTAATTGCTCTGTAAAAGTTTCGCGAACTTAATTTCAGTTCCTTAAATTAATTAAGCAGTTTTTCTCAGCAATTTTTTTATGATATGGCGTCATACCGAGAAAGCATTACGATATATCTTTTCGTTGACTTATTAGCCTTGAAATTTATTTATTATTATTATTTTAGATACATCTTTTATTTATTTCAAAGCAGGGATTCCAAAAAAATGGCCAAAATTGACTTCAAATTAACACTTTAAAAGTAAACTAATTCCACTGTCTTTGATGTGAAAGAAAAAAATAATCTATGATGCTGGAAAGTACAGAAAAAATTAAAAACAATAAAATATATCCTATAAAATATGTAATGCATATGTGACACTGTTCCAGTTTTTTCTTTATTTCTGTATGATCGGACTTGTGTAAATTCTAATATATATTATGCTCAGTTGTAAATGCAGTTTACAGACTCATACACATCTATTTCTATTTTTTTAAATCATTCTTTGTCTTACTAGGATTAACGATGAAAACATATTTATGTATTTATTTTGATTACTTAAAATTTTTTAGCTTTTGTTTTTATTTTCTTTTTTTGTATTTTTTATCCATTTCTGTTTTTTTGAATATTTTTTTGAGTGTGTAAAATGCATTTGCTAATAAATATAGTATACACACACACACACACACACACACACACACACACACACACACACACACACACACACACACACACACACACACACACACACACACACACACACATCAGAATTTACATAAATCTGATCATATAGAAATAAAAAAAATTGAAATATAATGTAAGCATTACATACTTTATATTTACGATATTATTCATCTTAATAATTTTCTCTGTTTTTTTGATAATATAAATTTTATTATTTTTTTTTTTTCATATATATTAACAAATATTGTGAAATTAATTTTTTAAATATCGATTCAGTGAGAATTTTGATCATTTTTGCCTCCCTTCTTTCGAATTTTAAATATAGTAATTAATTTTAATTACTTAATTTTTGATTGATGTTTTAAATTTTTTTCATTACGAAAAAAAAAATTAATTAAACGAGAAATATAGAAATATACTTCTAAAGAAATTCAGTATGAAAAAAAAAATAAAACGAACGAGAAATATAGAAATATACTTCTAAAGAAATTCTTTATAAAAACTACTGTTCCTGTTTTCTCTAAGATTGAATTTACAATGTAATTATAATATAATTATGTAATTAATGGTTATTTTTTACATTTTTTTTGTATTTTTCTTAATGTTATTTGATAAAAATCTGATATTTTTCCTGACATTTGAATACGCTTGATGAGATCTACTCTTGTATGATATGTTTTTCTAAAACGGACGTTAAGAAAGCTCCGCGCTATTTTAAAGCATAAAGTAGAGGAAATATGTTGCTCGCTAAGACTGCCGAGTAAAACAGCGCAAGTTGTGTGTTCACAAACAGCACACCTTTCCTTTGTGCAACGGATGGGAAAGAATAGAAGTGGTGGGCAATGCCTTTTGCACCGCAAAAAATTCATAGAAGTTGCCATTGTTGTGAGACTTGACTCACGCTCTTTGCGAGTTTTTACGCGGAAAGTCTGGTCATATGCAGTGAAAGCATTACAGCACACACTGTGTGACGTGATCCTCAATAAAGATGATACACGTTATTGCACGTCATCCAACTGGATCGTACATTTATGTTGAACGCAATGCGAATCCAACCCCATGGTCATAAAGCATAATAAATAAAAATGATATGTGGGCGAGTCGGATTTTCCGGAAAAATTTATACATGCAGAAAGTTGCAAGACTCACACCTTTACAACATGCATACTTCGCGCAGAGTCAATTTTTTTTCTTCGCAGAAATGTAATGAGAAATTTTTTGTTAAATTTTAACATATTCAATTTTATATTTAATTAACAAATGAAGAAAAATCTGTTATGTGCAGGATATGCAAACCAGGAAGAAGTGATATAATAGCGAACTGCTTTTATAACATAAGTGAAAAAGAAATGCCATATGTTCAAATATAATAACGAAATGAAATAGAATACGTATATTGGATGAGAGCATATCTTTTCTTTATATCTCTTTGATAAAATGAATATATATGCCGCTAGAGAGAACACATTTTTCTAGTTCTACAAGACCGGCGTAATTGAGTTTCCTCAAGGATGTCCAAGACATTGTATGCGCTTGCCTCATTTAGACATTCGCCTCCACTTATCTTAATAACGCTGCAAGGAAGCACGATAGAGGTCATTTGCTTATCAGAAAAAGTAGTTGAAGAACGAAAATATAAAAGTACGAATAATATTTCGCGGAGCCGCATCGTTTTACATTCTCGATGTGCAATTTATGAGCAACCGAGGATAAACTACATATTGGCGTGCGTCGTATTTTCCAGCAAATTTCTGGGTGTTCAACAGAGAGGAAATGATGTGCATTTCAAAAGGCGAGTCAACGCAATTCTCTGCATGAAAGACGAAAATCAATTATGTGGTTACTCGACTCGTGCATTATGACGTTGTTTGAAATAGCGATAACGCCGATATTGCTCTGCACTGCGTGCATTATGATGACGTAGAAATGTAGATATATTATATTTACGGTGAACGAAATCCAAGATTGCGATTGCAAGCTTGTGCTCGTACGCAGTCGATGTAACGAGGGGATGAATCGACTTGATTGTCGTAACCACGACTATTTTGCTGATATTTCGCGGTGGTGGCGTACTTATATCCCTTAATCCTTGTCCCTGAACGTGCCAAGATTGGAAACACGAATGTTCGATATTTGAATAAAAATGATAAAGTACAAGATACTAAAAGGGAATCGAGAGCAAAGAATCGGAATATTTGAATGGAAATGATAAAGTGAGTTGAACGTAGTTTCCTCGAAAAATGAAAATTTAAGTGAATGGTATGAGTTGGCATGTTAAAATTGCTGACTTGCGTCATGTCTGCAGCAACTTTATTTTTTGATTGTCACCTATGCGTTCTGCAATGACACTTAGTAACATGGTTCATCTTTCTTTTACATCCTATTCTTTATCATTTAAAATAAAATTTTTTACAAGTTGAACGTTTCTAAAAAAATAAAATGATAGGCGATTTGATGTCTCATATTTTATTTCTTTCTATTGTAAATCAAACAAATTTAAATAATCGGCCTACACTGAGAAAAAAGTATTTCAAATAACACAGCAACGCTTGCAAAAGCGCTAAAAATGCGATTATACACGCCTTTTTAGCATTTTGTTAACGCTTTGTAAGCGCTGTGTGCTAATTGGATGTATTGTATTTGTAATTATAATGCATGGTAAAATGATTATGATTAGGAGCATCATTTTTATAGTTATTATTGCTGTAATGTTAGTAACAATAATCTTATATGTATAGTTACAACATTTTATTAGTATAATTTACTATATGCAAATATGATTTATGTGTAAGATAATCATACAATTAGAATGAATTATAGTCGTTATGATCATAATTCAGTGTTCAGGTTATTATAATTCATAAACAATTATAAATTTATGGTTATCCCAAAAAATGATTACAAATTATAGTTAAATTATGGTTATTTCAACCTTTTTTTTTCTCTCAGTATACCTGGATTATTTTTCTTACCATACATTTATTGATTTTCTAGCGCTCGCGAATTAATGACGTTTCGCGAACTGTATGCCATCGAAAAGCACATTAACCTTTGCTGGTAAAACGCGATTTTTCCGTGATTCGTGAAACCTCTTGAATTAATTGACGGAAGGATTCCAGGATGCAGCGTATGGTAATGGAACAAACGCATACTATTAAGGAAGTGCGCACGAAGGCGTGCAGTGGAAATTATTTTGATAAAAGGAAAGGGGTGAACAGGTAACAGCGGAGCCATGTTCTATCATTCCCTTGGGATTACATGAACAAACCCTTATGCCAACGCCAACACGCGCATTCGAATTGGACACACCCTGTTCTCTCACTCTGTGGTATCGCCCAAAATTTCGGACGTCGAACATTTGTACGTTGCGTAGATACCTACATGCGCGAGCAAATAAGGTGCCCGCGGGGGAGCGCTGCCAAATTTACGACCCCCGTAATTTTGCGTTCGTGAATGTGCACCATTTCGTCATATGAAATCGAGCTTTAATCACGCTGATACTGGGAACGTACGTTATCCAATCGTCACATTCGCAAGAAATTAATTAACGAAAGAAATTAATTAATTTTTAGCATAAAAATTCGTACTTTTAATTAATTTAATTTAATTTAAATTTTTTACGAAGGATTTTAAAACTTATGGATAATGAAACGGACTTGCTCGATAAGTCATTAAGTTTGACTCGGAGTTTTATTTTTTTGTATCTTTGAATTATTTATGCTATGGAATGGACAGAACGAAACTTTGACTTTTAATTTAATTTGCTTTCACGTCTTGAATTAGACGTACGCCACAAGCTAGTAACAATACATTCCCGGAACTTCATTGTTTGATCGTACACGTATGTCCTAGGGATAGCTTGATGAAGTCCTTTATATCCAATATGCGAGAACAGTAATGTTCAGTGCAAAACCATTTTCATTGTCACCAAATGAGACTGGGGTCTCTGAATAATGGTCAGACTAACGTCTCGCCATCGTCATCAACGCGTTGTCTGCCACGAAACGGTGAGAATTCGGAACAATGGAACAGGAAGTCCTACGACCTGAACAAAACGGAGCCACTTGTTACGCGTAATGCGATAGAAATTGTTTCCTCGACGTTGCCGTGCACGCTCGCATGAATCTCGTGCCGCGATCGATATGCGCTTATTCTCGTGCAATCGCCTGTGGTAAAGTCGAAAGACCTAAAAGGAAGCTCCTGTCATGGTAATTGATGGACAAACGTTCGACTCCGGGATACCGCGTATTGACTATCCGAGCATCCTCAAAGCGCACTCAGGCTATTGCACAACAAAGAGAATTAGTTTTGTTGCAATGCAAATGTAAGCTTCATTTTCGAAATCTATGTGTCGGACAAATACGCAATCTTTCCAATTAGTAATAAATAGATATAGTAATTGCAAAACCATGAGAAATACTTCTCCGCATGAGAATTTTTCAAGAACTGAATATTGAAGAGATGAATTATAATATACGTCATATAAAGCATGTATATATGATAAAGTATTTTTCTTGCATATTCTACTACTGTAAAATGTAAATGAATATATACGCGTGTTTTCAACTAACAAACAAAAAGTAGCTGCAAAATTTTAAGAAATATTGTTTCACACGAGAATTATTTGAAAACTAAATTTTGAAGAGAGAGATTACGATATATTATCATGGGATGTAGCAAAGTGCAATATTTTACTATGATTTTCTTTTTTGCATAATCTGCTACTGTAAAATTCTAACGAACAAATACACGTGTTTTCAACTAATGGCATAAACATATTAACTTCAAGAAATATTTCTTTTTTTCATGAAAATTTTTCGTGAGACTAAATTTTGAAGAGAAAGATTATGATGTGTCACTTGTAAGATATGAATGTTAAAGTATTTTATCATAATTTTCTTGCATGTTCTATTACTGCAAAGTATAAATGAACAAATACACGTGTTTTCAACTAATGGGATAAACACATAGTATCTTTTTTTCATGAGAATTCTTCGTGAAATTTTGAAGAGAAAGATTACGATGTGTCATTGTGAGATATGAATGCTAAAGTATTTTATCATAATTTTCTTGCATGTTCTATTATTGTAAAATATAACAAATATACGTGTTTCAATTAACATAATAAACAAATGGTAACCGTAAAATTAAAAAAATACTTTTTTCTTTGAAAATGCTTTAAAGATTAAATTTTGAAGAGAAAAATTACAATATGCCATTACGAAATGTAACAAAGTACCAGGTTGTTGCATATTCTACTACTGCAAAAGAGGTGAGGCACGATCGATATATGCATGGCACAATAGTAGTTTGAAAAATTCACAGGAGACATGACATCGAAAAAGAAGGGAAACACCGGAAATACTTAGTAATCTGTATAGGCTGTTATCAGTAAGAGAATAAAATACCTATTTATCTATAAGAAGTTAACAGAAAATGTAGATTTCTTTTATATGTATATAGAAACAATTAATATACGATTAATTTCATTTAAAAAACTGTTGCTGCGTTTTGATTTTTCTACAGAAGAGCAAATTAATCGTGAATTTAGAATTTTTGTATTTCATATTACATTTTAAATTGCATATTTTTATTTACTTTTTCATTTAATATATTTTATTTACTTTTTATTAATTTCTTCATTAAATTTTCACGAGAAGCAATTTTCTGAAACTCGTGCACAAAAAATTACATTTATCAATGTCTTTATTATAGATATTTCCTTATATCAATTTCAAAGTGCAATTTGTCAATTATGAACTTCATGATAAATTTCATTGCATTAACTTGGAATATTTTCAAGGAAGACACAAAAGTTATTTTTAGTCTTCTTTGTGAACTTTATGAAAATGTATCGAATCTTATTTTTACTTTCTAAGAAGATATTTTTTTTATACTACATCTTACAAATTTATTTATTCCATTCAATTAATGAAAGTAATAACTAACTCATATTTGTCCAATAACTGTAACACAAAACTCATTGCAAACCGCGACCAAACTTCCCTCGTTGGTGTTACAAATTGTCGTTGTTAAAACTATGAAACTTTAACACAGGCACCATTTTGTGCCGTGAACCGTGATTTCAGTAATTATAACTATACATTTAAACTTCATTGTCGCTACGATAGAGAGAAGTATCCTTGATGTCGCAAGGGAAATAAGTCTACTACGCACAAGTATAGTTCTATAGGTCGTGACTCGATCAATAAATCAAGGAACAAAAGATGGATCGTAAATTTTTTAATACCCATCTTATATCATGCTGCTTTTCGACAAATGTTATTGAATTTTCAAAAATTGCACCCGAATGAAGATTACATACAGGCGGAAGAAACAATTGAATTCAACACCTACCTAACTATTTCGCGTCACGTTTAATTAAGTTTACGTCACAGAATTTCAGTCTTCTACAATGTGAAACTTGTACGTCGTCACCAACAACTGACGCGTTCAACCAAGGTTCTAGTTCGTATGCTAGTTTAACAGGTGTCCAACTTACGCGCGTCGTCTCCCCCGTGAACAAGCGGGCACCTTCGAACGGCGGAGCGTTCGCAAAAGGCAAATCTTCCACGGAGAAGATTTCTCGAGCACGTTGTACGAACATCCAAACTTCCGGCAAATTCGAGAAACGCCACCGAATTCCACCACCCGCGTTTCACTTCACTTTTCCCCTCGACATTCCCAAGAATGTAAAAAAAAAAAAACGAAGGTGCTCACTTGTTCACTGGTAGTTCCTCAACTCCTTCAGGATTTCTGGAGCTGCCCGGTACTTTTCGGATGTCGGATTAACTGATCGCGAATCAACAATCGCGAACAGGACTCACTCAGACATAATTCATGTATAAATTATAACTCGCGTATTACAACTCAACTGATCGCACGATTGAGCCACTGATCTCACGGCAGTAACGAATGTTATCTCTCACGTGACGTTATCGTAATACGTCTCTGACTGACCTGGTTTCCGGAGAGGATTCCCCTTCCTAGCTGACGAACGCGCGGGAACCGAGGCTCATGTCAAAAGTCAGTCGAGCGACGAGCAGCGAACCCGGCGGAGAACCGACTCTCTACGATGGGACCTCGCGATCCTCTGGGCTTCGGCCGCGCTCTGTGGCGCGTACCTCAAGCTATGCGTATATCCAACATCGGGGAGGAGGAAACCCCGACGACGCCGACTCCAGCGTCGCGGCGCACCTGCGCGCCTTGCTGGTAAACGCGCGCTAGCGAACCCGGGCCCACCGTCAACCGGGACACCCGGAGCTTCTGTTCCAGCAACCCTCCCTCTGTTCCAGCAGCCCTTTCGGCCTTGCTGCGTTTCGACCGTCTTTCGGCGACAATAAAGTCGATGACTGGCCACCTGACGATTCTCTTGGCATTGTTCCATAGATTCATGCTTGTTGCAAGTTTGGTAAAGGTTAAACTCTCGGAAGGATACGGAAAATTATAAAAGCTTCTGAAAATTGTTACTATGATGAACAGAAATAAGAAAGAGAGAGAGAGAGAGAGAGAGAGAGAGAGAGAGAGAAAGAGAGAGAGAGATAAGAAATTGCTTATTAATATTTTAATACCGTGCAAATTATTAAAAGCCATTTTACAATATAGACAGAGTTTGGAAAGTTACTTTATAAGTTACTTTTTAGGTTACCTTATATGCGTTTGTTATAGAAATTGAATACAAAAAGTAATACAAAATTGGAGCAAATGATAAAGTATAATATAAAGAATAAAATACTGAACTTATTGTACTTATTCAATTTCTATAATAAAAAATAATTATGATTAACTTATAAAGTAACTTTTCTAATTCTAAATATGGGTATATTTTATTTTATAATATAAGTATATTTTTACTTGATGTACATACGTTGCAAAAATATATAAATAAATATACAAAAGTTTTATATATATAAATTATGAATAAATATTTATATGTATTTATATGTATTTAAAAATGATGTATAAAAATATATAAATATATATAATAAAATATACAAATATTCGCGTGTTTAGCTTTATTAAAATTTTTAATAAACTTTATTATCAAAGAGAGAAAAAATTGAGAGAGCATTGAAATAATTTCTTTATTTGAAACATGTAGTACAAATATAACACTTCTCCGACAAATAATTTCAATTAGAGGTTCAGGTTCTTAATGTTTCTTTTAAAGCTGCTTTTCCAATTAATTATTAACATTTTGTTGAAAATACAAGTATTATTTATATAAGATCGTTTAAAAACGTATTGTTTATTCAGTTGGTATTCAGAGAGGTTTCACCACCTGAGTTTGCTCTTTACTTTAACATTGCGGTGAATATAATGCTATATGTATGTATTATGGCGTTAATCTTCAAACTATATCTTTATATAATTCTACAGTTCTGTGACCATAAAATTAGAATTTCGTGGAGAGAAGACTTTAATCGTAAAACCATTATAATCACAAAATATATATATTAGGTGTACAAAAAAGTTCTGAGCTTTTTTTGTAAAATTCAATCTTTATTCGTATGTAATCGTACGGAAATGGCTTGCTGCGTAACGCCAAGCTGTTCTGCAAGCTCCTTTT
>Ga0157364_1009204_pt1 | contig 10235 bp, 7 predicted proteins | sample AttsexASBM2_FD_111476 | JGI IMG/M metagenome (GOLD analysis project Ga0157364, IMG submission 111476) | Fungus gardens microbial communities from leaf cutter ant in Ribeirão Preto, State of São Paulo, Brazil - Atta sexdens ASBM2 | ecosystem: Host-associated > Fungi > Mycelium > Unclassified ... | reverse complement strand
ATTTTTGTCATTTACAAGAATACTAAAATATGTATTTGTGATATCTGCAAAAATACATAGTAGGTTTTTGTACCTGGTAATCTAGTAGCGAGGCTCTCCCGAATCTTTGATTGCCAACAATGTCTCTCTAATCTTCGGTTCTTCAATTCAGTTATATGAAACTTTTCTTCTGTACTATCAATACTGTTACAACTATCACCTATACCTGAATCCAATACCGAGTCTACCGATGCTTGCCTCGGTTTCGGTATCGTTTTGTCTGATTCAATAGTAGCATCTAGATTCGCGATAACGTCATTATACTTTTTTGATTTTCCACACTTATTTAGCGACTTGTGAGACTCTAGAGTAGTTTCGCTTATTACAGCTTCTGAAGAAAGAGATAATACTGTCGGCACCACCTGACATTCTTCCGAATTATTTTCATATGTAATGTGAAGTTCGTTTTCTGACGAGATCATTGTGTGTTTAGTATTCACTTTCACTGGTGATGTGGAACTCGCAACTTCTGTCTCGTGTGTGCTACCAAAATTCATCCTCTTAGGACTGTTCTCTATACTAATGTCGCCCAATCGTCTTTTCGGACTTTCTTCTAGAATATTCAAGATCTCTTCTGGATTCTCCACCTGAACATGATTACTATGCAAAGATGATACACAGACATCGATATTATTTGTACAGTGATGCGGCATTACATTCGTGATAGAAAGGCTATCCTGACTTTCAGTCGAGGATACAACAGTGTGAGATTTCAAATCAACTTCTGCACTATCGCGCGATATTTCAGTATTACTTGTCGTGTCTTGACTCTGTTCCCAAGTATCATCAGACAGACACCGCAATGGTAAAAGCTGCGAGACTTCCGTCAGAAATTTATCGTACCAACAAACTTCCTCATAAGTATCGCCCATTCTGCACAAATTGAATTGATATGTTCGTTAAATACAAATTTAATGTATAGATATATTTTTTGTGATACACACATTTTTAATTTTAAGAAAAAAAATTAAATAAGATATATGTTTCATATAAAATTTTCATAAAAAATTTAACTTTTTACTTACAAATGGCAAATTTGATTTATAATAATGTCACCATCTCCCAATAGCTCAACATCAAATTTGAGATGTGGTAATGGTTCTCGATTAATAAGGATCTGCGGTACATGCGACGGAATGGATGAAGGAATTAGGGCAACCGGCCGAACTTTCAAAGATGATCCAATAACTATTAGAAGGTCGCAATCGTCCTTATCTTTGGCCATCGCGTCATGGAAAGCATCTGGGAGACCTTCGCCGAAGAAGACAATATCTGGCTTCATTATACCTTGCGACACCAAATCTGAAAATAACACATGAGAGAGTATTATTAAATTTAATTAAATTAACAACAATTTTAATTAATTTAAATTGAACGATTATTTAAAATGGCATTTTTGTAACGTTCCGCTCAATCGTAACATATAGTATTATTGAATTGAGGAAACAGAAAACAATCCAGGACAATAAACGACAAGCCTCGAAATAGTCGCGAAACACGGCACTCACACAGGTAAGTGCAATCTTTTAAGTTTACCTTTATATGCTTATTAAAAAGCGAGGCTTTATAATCGCAGTTACGATTGATGATATCAACTTATGTGTTGGATCGGTAACTTCATTTAGTTCGAGACATTCCGAGAAGAAGAGTAGAAACGTTCTCTCATTGGCCATCGATTCGCGACATTATATAGCAAAGGCTAACAATGAAAAACTATCACTAAAGATAGTTATATAACCCTCCGTATCATATTGAAATTGACAAGCCATTACGAAAGACTGCAAATAAATACACTATCAGCAAGGATTATGTAAAAACGAGATGCTCTATTTACCTCTGTAGTTTTCGCTACAATTCATTTCGGACAGAGAGGGCAATGCATTGACACGGCACTTTGGACACGTAGGTATCCTCTGTGCGAAGATATCTTCCCTGATGTCATTCGCTCTAACTTGATATTTACACTTTGTACACGATGCGGTAGCGAAAGAGCCTTCAACGAAAAATATACAATAATTAAAAAATAGTTGACATAATTATACATAATTGTACATTATATACAAGCTTATGAGTTATAATACAAACTGCATAAACTTGACAATAATGTTGCAACAAACAATACGACATACTTCAATAAGATGTACAATGTTTCTTACTGTTAACATTTCAGTTGATTTTTTAGATAATTTTTATAAAGAATTTATATAACTGTATTACTACACATATGTATTTATATATTATGTATACGTGGATAAAATCTTACGATAATTTAATGTTAATTTAATTTAATATTAATTAAATTTAAAAAACTCTACTTGCTACAACATCGACAGTTATCGATATAAAAAATACATTTATTTATTAATAAAAAAACATCAAAAATTTTTAATAAAATTTAACATATTAAAAAATCTGAATGTTTTTCATGTACAAATGTGTAATAACATGTATAACAATATTATATTTACCATGACATTCAATCACATTTTCGATACCAGCGACTTGTTCCAAAGTGTCAATATTTTGTGAATAATTCCTCAAGAGTTTCTTCTGCTTTTCTAACATTTTGATGAACCTATGACAAGGGCTAGGTTTAAACTGCCCTGGATATATCTCGCGCGCAAATTTGTAGAACGGTCTGGGATCTTGACTAAAATAGTCAATGTCAAACATAGCCTAGAAACAAATACAGTAAATATAAACTAGACAAATTCTTTATAATTGTGCAAAATCTTTAATTATATATATATATATATATATATATATATATATATAAATATAAATATAAATAAAGATCAAGATGTTTTAAAAGAGTAAGGATACTAACTATAAACTACTTATAATTCAAATAATTATGAAATCGAACGATTTCGAAATATACCTGTGGATCTGGTAAGTCTGGAAAATCCTGCGCTAATCTTGAATAAATACCATCTCTACTTCTAAAATCAGGAATACCGCAGCTGACACTTACGCCCGCGCCAGTCAATACTATAATTTTCTTGCTACTGCGTATTAATCGTACGACATCAGATAAAGTATTTATATGTTTAAGCTTTTGCCGTCTTGGAGGTTCAGACATCATGTTGATTATAATCTAAAATTAGTATAATCAAGCGTTATTTATATTTTTATAATTTTTTTGCTAAACCTTAAAAATACTGTAGATCTAAAAGATGTTTTATATCTATACCTTCCATAAAGTGAGATCGTCAACTTGTTCAGGGACTTGTATGGAATCCATGAGGAGATTGTGTAGGAGATCTCTAGGATTGGCACCCGTCAACATCTGTTTCTGAATCCATGAAGAAGCATTTCTCCACTGATGATTGACTTCTGCTTCTCCAGAAAGATCAGACAAACCTGATAAATCTGATAGGTTTGATACAGTAGAGGATACTTCATCTTTCTCATCTGCATCAATGCTGAAATGGTATTAAGTGATACGAAATTTGAAATAATTATTAAACAAAACATAGAGTATTAATATAGTGATAAATGGTATGTTACAAACTATTTCTGTACATACACAACTATTAGGAATAGTAACTAAACTTTTTAATGTCTTATAAGTTGTTGATGATATTTTCATTTTATAACAAAGACAAAAATCAAATTTTTATTTTCTTAAACAAATTTTTTTTTAAGTAAATCAATTCTAATCATTTAAGATAAATGTTTTAAGATAAGATCAAAAAGTGTTCATTTTAAGAAATATTTTACATTTAATGTCAGAATATATAGAATAAAATTTTTGAAACAAAAAAATTTACTTCGAAAGAAAATAGTTTGCAATATTTTTTACTTTAGACATATGCACAGCTTGTAGATAAAACTTACAGACAACCAGTATCGTTACTGATGGAATCAACTCTTAATGGTGGTGATATTAAACTCGAGGCTGCGGGAGATATGGAAGCTGATTTAGATTCATCACTCAGTTCATTAAATCCACTGTCTGTTCCAAGTGCTTCTATATAACAACAAGAATAATAATGTTTAATATAAAATTGTGTGTGTGTGTGTGTGTGTGTGTGTGTGTGTGTGTGTAATAATATATTCTTTTTCTGCCCCAAGTTCTAAACTGGTACGCTGGTGCAATAAATTAGAGTGAAACAGATATAGTTTGTTTCAATCTATTTTATTACACTATTATAGTTCAGAATTCTTCGAAACAGAACAACTGATCTTAATTTACATTATTAATAAAAAATGCATATCATAGGTTACTACTGTCTTGACATAATATTAAATTAAAAGTCACTAGAGTGACGAGCCAACTGATGTGAATCTCATTCGCGGTGTAAATGCTTACATATACTATATTTTGTCGCAAAAGAAATTCTCATTGTCTTTTTTATTTCTCTTTTTTTACGAAACTTCATTATATAGAGCCAGATTTTGCAATTTGGTTCTTAAATAATTACAATAATAAATGAAGATGGAACTTCGACAGGATCGCTGTTTTATCGACTTATACATATATGATTAAACAATACATACGTATTATATACATATATGTATACATATATGTATATATATATATATATATATACTCCTAATTAGTAAGAACCTGGATACGCGAAACGAATATGGTAGCAATATTTGACTCTTCATATGGCCCGCCCGATCTCACCAACTCCGATTAAACTAATCGGTCGATTAAATTTCAGTATAGCCAACTGCAAGACTAAAAATACAACCAAATTTTCTAGCAGCTGCGAAAAACAATAACTATGACTGCATCATAGTTATATCTTATCGCATGTGTATATACATATGAAATTTTCAAGTTTACACTTCTTTTATACTAGAACTTCTAGATCTAGATTAAAAAAAAATTATTTAATCAATAATTCCTAATTTCTAAATTAGAAAAATTCTCTAATAAAAGTCTGGACATGAGCTGCGTTTTGTATTATATGTAAGACATCTTGTTTTAGCAAAATCACGCGAGAGAAGAACATTCACTATTTCTTTCTCTTTCTATTTTATCATTCATTTCTTTCAGGAGAAAGTTGTTAAAAGATGGCGAGCCGATTAAAAGTGGCAGTTTCGTGTTCTTAGACTTTTATTAGAGAGTCTTTAGTAAATAGGCCTATTCTTTTTGATTAAACTTTTGCATCAATGCATCTTTTTTTCTCTTTTTTTCTCCTGGAGAGAAAAAGAAGAAAGATGAAACTGATGCAAAAAATCAGAAGGCTTAATGTTAATGGATCGATGACGCCAGAAAGCGACAACAAAACTAATTTTTTTTTCAACTTTCTTTGCTTTCGACATAAAATTGGCCGGTTTCAAATGCGTTATTGTATCTATACTTTAATTACGGGGGAAGGGGGAAAGAGATTCTTTTAAATCTAACGCAATTAAAAAAATGTGTTAAAAATAATTGCACTCGATCGATAAAAACAGATGATTTTTAGGATTTCCTCAAGTCCGGATCTACAATAGATGATTTAAGCCTTAAGCCGTAAGAAATTGATCAATTACAGTCGAATGCGAGGAGAATAATCAACTGTGATTCGTTCATTTCTTATGGCTTAAGGCTTAAAAATTGTAGATCCGAATTAAGAACTGGAATGATCAAATTGTCGAGACATTGTAGATCATTGAAAATCTTCAAAATTATTGAACGAAATCAAAAATCCTTTTTCAAGATTAGAATAGACACAAAATTGGTAGATGCCGCAGGACTTTATACTAAAATCGAAAAAAAGTTAAAAATTTACATTTTTTCAACTAACAGAACTGTCACCTGATAAATTTCCTTAGTACAAAAGTTTTACAGTTTGTATTGTAAAAACAAGTCCGGCATATTATGTGCACAAACAATACTGAGAACTAAGATTAAAAACATAAAAAGAAAATTTTATATCGATCTGCAAATTACATGCACTGCTGTATATATACTGAGCGAAGACTCAAGAACGATAAATAAAGCAGTAATTGGCTTCAGCAGAGAAAGCTTTGCAACTGTTATAAAATTCTTTAATATGATTGGATCTTTGCTTTCAACATATTGGTTCCTTATGGATCTAAATGTATAAACCAATCATATTGAAGAATTTTATAACAGTTGCACAGCTGCTCTCTCTGTTGAACACAGCTATTGTAACTAACAGTAGGTATTCGATCTTGCAAAAGATGGCGTTACAATATGTTAGATAAAGACAGATGTATTATGCGTTTGAGTGAGACAGAACGATAGTATAAGAAATAAAAATAAAGATGCAATTATTATCGACTTTCTTTGAAATTAAAAAAAAAGTCTGTACTATCGATATCGATCAAGTTCGGTCGTCACTCCAGCATTTCCTTAATTAGAAAAACGAGAAATCAAACACATACATATATATTTGTTTTCTTACAATATACAATTTTCTTACAATATTAAAGTAGATTTTCGCATCGATAATATAAATTAATAAAATATATTAAAAACTTTTTTTATTACTGTGAATTAGAAAATGCAAGCATAATTCAATTTATGTACTTTTCTTAAAACAGATAAATCTTATAACACAATTACAAAAAATTATTAAAGCATATTTAAAATCATTCCTTTGGGAAAAAAAAACCAATCATATGATTACACTAAAGTATAATAAAGACGATAATTGAATCGGTCAGTGCAGAAAAGGGACGAGTCCAATTTTGTTCAAAAATAAGTTTTTCTTCTCATTGATCTTGAAATGGGTGGATACATCAGGCTTCTAAGGACCTAAAGTAGACGTTAAAAATCAATAATAAGTGCAGAAAGAGCACAAATCCAAGATTCAAGATATTTGGATAAAATGGACTGCTACGTCCCATCAAAATGTAGAAGCTTTTTTGATGAATTATTCGAATGACCAACGCGGCTAAAAACGAAACGGATGAAAAGTAATTCATCCGATTACTCTTCTCTGAGAGATATTTCGAATAAAAATTTTTAACTGTAGTTCTCGTTTTGAATATATATTAGGTATAGGAAAAAGTTCATGGCGTTTTTTTTAATGCCATCTAATGGGAAAAACGCCACGAACTTTTTCCCACACTAATATTATACTGTATTGTTTAGAAAAAAGAGATAATTATTGTATTACTGTTTAACATAATTTAAGACAAATCAAGTACTTGTAATAGCATATATACATATATACTATACTTTTTAATAAAAGAAATACTATACATACCCAATTGAGTGCAGAAAGAGTATGAGATCAAATTTGAAATTTAAGTTTTTTATTTAATAGACAAACATTTCAGAAATATTAACAAAAAAAATATTATTAAATGTCATATTTAAATTTCCAAAAGTAGTTTTGTTCGGGCAATAATAGGATTAGAAACAAGAGTAAAAGTAGTTACGTTTTGTTTCACTGGAACTAAAATCAAACAATTTTTTCATTAGTACTAAAAGATTTTAAAAAATATGATTCGTTCCCTTTCTGAACTCAGCGACCAATTATAAATTTGAAAACTGTAAAAGATAAATAAATTAGCTTTTTATATTATTGTACGATTATAAAGTTATTACTCATGTATGTATAATAATTAGAAAAATGGAATTTCTGCATACAGATATTATTTTGTGTCAAAATGATATTCAAACAAATATCCTATTTACATTCCGACTCGAGGAAATGCCAGGAGCACGAGCGCGATATATGAAATCTATAAAGATACAAGTATATCCGATTTGTTTCAATGTCCAATTATGCATCTATCTCATTTCAAATGCAGAAAAAAAAAATATATATATGTGTATATATATATATATATATATATATATATATATAAAAGTAGATACGAAGAATCCATCTCATATTTACATACGTTCGCGAAAATATTGCCAACAGGACAAACAGCAGACAGAAGAGGCCGGATATGTGGTGTGTGTGCGCGCGCGCGCGCGCGCGCGCGCACACACACACACACACACACACACACACACACACACACACACACACACACACACACACACAGAGAGAGAATGTCAGAAAGTTTTTGCCAATCGCTTTTGTGTAGATAGAGCATAGTGTAGATAGACTAAACTGAATCAAAACTACCAATTTTGCAATTTCGCAATAGTTAACAAGATATTAATTACTAAAAATTGCCAAATATTGGTCTTGAATAATTTTTTACTCAAGTACCATTAATTTTACAGAAAAACTGCAAGAGACAAAATCATTTATATTCTTCTCATAGAACTCTAAGAATTTTTTCAGAATTTTTTAACAACTTTTTAGTACTGCATTTTCTTATTTTTATCAACATGAGAAAATACGGTATTAAAAAATTCTGAAAAAATTCTGAAAAAATTCTCAAAATTTTATGAAAAAAAATTAATTAAAAAAATTTTTGTCTCTTGCTTTTCTATAAAGTTGATAGTACTTGAATAAAAAATTATTTAAGATTATTTGACAATTTTTAGTAATTAATATTTTGTTAATTATTGCAAAAATTGCAAAATGGTAGAGGACTTTTCGATTCAATTTAGTCGATTTCCGCTTTATCTACACAAAAGCGATTGGCAAAAATTTTTGGGACACTCTGTATATCTATATTTGTATACGCATGTAGTACAAAGCGCGGCTAAAGAGGAACAAGTCCGTGAACGCCATCTGTGAACACTGCAGAGGAGCGTTAGCACCAGTTAGCACTCTGAGAAATATACGATCGATCGACGCCCACTATTCCACAAGAACATATTGAGACTAGAAAAATCTCGGGATTCAAAAGCAGAAAAAAGGGTAGAGGAGAAAAATGTATTAATTGCGCCAGATCAGAAGGGATATACTCGGCCGATTGATCGATCGCAACGAGAAAATGCAATTACGTGGAATTGCGACGCGATCGTTCGCGACTGTCATGGCGGCCGTAGACGACCGTGTGACGAACGAGAGACGCGGAAGATGTTGGCGAAAAGGCGGTGAATCGCCGCCATCTTGGGCGCGAGGCACCCGCGAATTTCGTGGTTTGCGGGCGATCGCGCGGCTTTCCAACGTATTTCGATACCTTCGAGATCGTCGTGTGGGCTGTCGTGTGAAGTCTCGCCACGCTGCGGATCCGCTAAAGCTGCGCTGATGCTCTCGTGGCCTCTGCCGCCGTCGACCTTACGACGCTTCACCGGGGACGAATATTCCAGCAGCTCCGAGCTCGACGCCATATTCGACAGCAATGCCCAAGCAATGCATGCAACGCATAGTGCGATGCTCTTCGGCCCTCGCCTTGTCCCCGTCCCCCCAGAGGTCGCCCCGCCGTCCCGTAACATCGTCCTGTTCTCCCTCCTCCTCCACCCGTCCTGCCATCATTACCTTTCCTTCTCTTCTTTTCTCTTCTCCCTTCTTTTTCTCTTTTCCCCAGCACGGTTCAAACACACTCTCAAGTCTGAACACAGCATAGTTTCTGCCATTTCTAGTAGCTTTTGTGTGGTGCCTAGATATACGTATATGCGTCATTGGTTAAAACTCTCTAGAGAAACACAGCAATTCCCTATCGAATAGCAAATAAATATAAAGATTATAGAGGTTATAAATCGATTTGGTGCTTATGACTGCCGTTATCGAGAAAGAGAATCTGTCAACGAAGGAATTACAAGTATTTAATATGCAATTTGTTTGCTACTTGTGAAAAACGAGGAAACAATATTATATTTTATAAGAGGCGAGAAAAAAGAGATATTAAAAAAAAGAAGGAAAATATATTAACGAAGCATCCTTTTTGATCCTTCTCAGATCCTTCGGCATCGAGTGAACCAGAGCGAACCAAAGTTGGATCGAAACTTGCTTTTTTCCGATTTTAGGTTGAAGTTCGTACAATCGAGCGACAATAATGAGTTTCGATCACATGCAGAGGCGATGGAGCAATTTACGGAAAGTGCTGGAGAGATCAGGCCCATTTTGCCGGCCGGACTTTGAGCCATCTCCTGAAAATCTGCAGATGCTCGTGGATCACTGTAAAGTACTCGTTGTCGGTGCCGGCGGTCTGGGATGCGAGCTGCTTAAGAATCTTGCTCTGATGGGATTCAGACACCTTCATGTAATCGACATGGACACGATCGAGTTGTCTAATCTCAATCGGTAGGTGAGGTTACAAAAGATTTATACACATACATATATATATATATATATATATATATATATATATATAAAATGTAGTAAAAAGAAATACATTATTTTTGAATGAAATTAAATGAAAATATAATAGAT
>Ga0157364_1009203_pt1 | contig 10235 bp, 4 predicted proteins | sample AttsexASBM2_FD_111476 | JGI IMG/M metagenome (GOLD analysis project Ga0157364, IMG submission 111476) | Fungus gardens microbial communities from leaf cutter ant in Ribeirão Preto, State of São Paulo, Brazil - Atta sexdens ASBM2 | ecosystem: Host-associated > Fungi > Mycelium > Unclassified ... | reverse complement strand
TTTTTTTTTTTTTTTTTTTTTTTTTTTTTTTTTTTTTTTTTTTTTTTTTTTTTTTTTTTTTTTTTTTTATATATATATTTATATATATATATATATATATATATATATATATTGTATATAGAGCTTTTTTATTAAAAAAAATTTTTTATAAAATCAGAATGTAAAATCTAATATTTGAAAAAAGATTATGAATAGTAACTTATATGTACATAAATTTATATATATATATATATATATATATATATATTTATATATATAAAATATGTATAAAATATATATAAAATTATATATAAAATATATATAAAATTTATATGTATAATATAATATGGAGGGAACACACATTATACATATTCTCTCCATGTAGAATGACCCATTTTAATCAACATATTTGCATTTCTCCGAAATTATAGAAGACATTTATCGAAATTTTGTTTTTACAGTAATATATATAATTATGAGGCTCCGTGGTATCGAGAGAAACGAAATTCTGATTAAAAGATCCTGAATGAAAACGTCAAATGAGAGTCAACTTCATTTTTTAAATGGTTATATAGTTTTTGATATACCTACATTTATAGTCCTGTTTATTACGGACTCAATGCGTATGATTCAAGGTTATCGAAGATTAAATAACCAAATTGTGAACTTACAACATTATTACCTTTAAGTATGTTCAAACTGCCGTAGAATATCCTTAGCTACAAATGCAGAAAGAAATAATATATAATTTCTAAATTACGATGTATTCGATAATATTATTGAAATATTTTAACAGTCGCTCGAATTCATATTTTCATCGAAATTATTTGATTCTTCATCATCTATAATATCCCTAAGGTCTCAGAGAAAAAAAATCTAATAGCATTAAATTTGGGAATCTAGTTGATCAAATAATAAGGAATCTTCTTTCACACACAATTCAATCTTTTAGAAACATTTGGTTCAGAATATTCCGAACTCTGCAAATTCTGCATAATCTGCAAGCACCTCCATCCTGCTGAAACAACAGTTCTTATCGTTATAAGATCGACGTTCTCTTTGAAAGTTCCGGCAATTTTTCTTTCAGAAACTCATTGTAAATCATGTCTGTAAGGATACTATTGAAAAAATAAGAACCAATCATGTACCCGTAACACTGCACTAAACATTCATCGACCATGGCCTGATACGGTGTGATATGATACAGTATTGCAGCAATGAGAGTTTTTGTTATCCAATAATATAAACAATAAGAATCTTACTGGATCGGATTTAAAAACTCTACAATAAGAAATAGAAATAATGGCCATAACGGTCAAAATCTAAATCCCTAATGCTTAAATAATTCAATCTATACTTTTAATTACTATATATACCTATTATATATGTACATGCATATATATATATATATTTATAATCATTTAAACTATGCGCCGAATTGGTTTTTTCGAACTTATAAACGCAACTAAAATACTATAGTAATATCACGAATTAAATTAACAAATTATTTTTAATAATTTGATGTTCAATCAGGCTTAATCCTATTAGAAAGATGTTAATATACTGAAAAATTATATACAGTACAATTTAGATCGAATTATTTAAGCATTAGGGATCTAGCTTCAACTATTATGGCCATTACTTCTAATGATATAATTACGTCAATTCATATGAACTATATTAATAAAGGTTTTATTAAAAACAAATACAAGAAAAAATTGCCATCTCTCTCCGCATTGATTCTGTTATAAAAATAGTCTGTTTCCCAAATCCATTTTTCCATTTGATATTAATGCCTGTAATAAATTAACGTGAATAAAGTTGGAAATTAAATCTTCTTAATATTCGTCAAATAGTTGCTCGCGAAATATCATAAACAGTACTAATTATGTATGGACACATACTGTGGGCTCTACAGCAACAACACCTAAAACTACGAACTCACAATCAATAATTCCAATTAATCTCGCGTACGTCCTACAAATTCGATTTTGTCGAAGTTTCATTATGCAATTTCGAATTGCTGTGTCATTTGGATGGCGTCTGTAAATTTCCGACACAAACACACCGGCCCTGACATTCATTTAAAATTAACGACTTATACTATTTCATTTCATATATATATAAAGAAAAGATTTCTTTACATTTTTTTAAAACAAATTTATGCATTAGAATAATCCAAATAAATGTTTAAATTCAGAATGTGATTGTTTGCAGCTTAAAGCTAAATTTTTTTTATTAAACAAAATATATTTTATTTAAAATTAAATTTGTTTCAATGAAACAAATGTAAATAAAATTCTCGAGTTCAAACAAATTTTTTTTCTGTGTAATTTATCATTATAAGAATGAGAATATTCATATACATATTGTTTGAGTAAAAAGAATAAAATGTTGATAATATTATTATATTTACAATCATTACATTTAATTATTCGCAGATATAGATTATTAATTATTATAAGCGCATGGAAATACAATTTATACTTTTTTATCTATCTTCTTAATAATCTTTTGGCAATTTGTTTATATGATATATAATGATAAAGAAATAACCTTCTAAAAAGAAATAATAGGTTTTTTAATTTGGAATAATGCATTTTATAAAGTTGGAACAAAAATTCGTAAAGTTCGTAGCATTGCAAATTTCAAAATTTATATAACTGTAATTTCATTAAAACTAAAGAAAATTTCAATGTAAAAAAAAGTTTTAAAGTTTAAAATTTCTATTTTCAAAAGGTCATTATGTTTTGTAAGTTTCTGTAAGTTTCATTTTTACATACAGAAAACTATTGGACAGAATGTGAAATTTTTTTTTATTTTGTGGGCTTGTTACACATACAAAAAACTTGCGAATTTTTTTTATTTTCCAGCATGAAAGCTAAGGAGATCCTAAAACCTTCTATTTTATGTCGATTAAATCGTATAATTTTTGTATAACAAATACTTTTTTTTCCCTTTCAGATTCGAAAATTCTTTTCCAGGATTAAAGTATACACATTAATACGTGTTTGTAGGGTTTATGCCAAGAACGACTACAAATTTCGAAATTGATATATTTTTTTCCATTTTTTAATGTAATATGGCTATCTTAAGTCATAACAATATTTGCTTGATACGAAAATTTTCCAATCTATACTTACGAAATAGTAATTCACAAACACGTAGTTATTTGTATGAAATAACATCGAGTTCTTAGAATTAGATTTAGACGTTTTATCGCGACGAATTTGTTCTACAAAAATTGACACGAACGTGCGACTGCGTACATCATAGGGTGAGATATTGGTATGATATAAAGATATGTCAATGCGTTGGAAAAACAGCGACCTCTGATGACTTCAGAGTTAGAGCTTCGTTTTAGAATCCTAGTTTTTCTTATAAAATAATTTTTTACAATCCTTATAAGATTTTTTGTTACTGAGTTATCGCGAATTGAATAAAAGCAGGATATAGAAATAATTTGTTTTCTTATAATGAAATTACAATTACAAGTTAATTTTTTGATAACTTTACTAGTAACTGTGTTATTTTTTTTTGATAACTATAATTTTTTTTGGTAACACATTGTAATTGCTTTTACCGTTACTTTGCATACGATTAGACACGATTTGATTGGATATAAGCCGCTCTTTAGACTAAAAAGCCCCTAAATCCGTTTATAATTAGTGGTCGTCGATTTTAAAAAAATAAAATAAAACGGAAAAGTAATAAAAAGTTACATTCTTAAGTAATGGAAACTGTAACAAATTACTTTTTTTATTCAGTAACGAGTAACTATAACTTGTTACTCTTTTAAAAAATAACTTTCCATTCCCTAAATAAAAGGAATAATTGATTGCTCATAACTCCATTAAAATTTATTACCGCAATTAAAAAACAGATTTTGAAGGCTGAAGCTTTGCTCTACCAAATAGTTTAATTGCCAAATTAAAACGAAATGTGTAAACATGATACAAATAAAATAGCACTACAAATTTGCTCCAATAAATTGACATAAAATCATATAAATTGATATCGAATTTACAAAAGGAAATAGGTTCGGTTTTAGCTTCTGATAAAGCTTCAGTTATATATGGGTTTAACTACAGTTTCTCTGGCTACAGCTTCTCCTACTGGAATGGCTACAGCTTCTCTGGTTGGAGCTTTAGCTGCAGCTTCGGCTGCAACTTCGATTGCAGCTTCCGCTGCAGTTTCAACCCAAGGTTCCGTTTTAGCTAAGGGACTAGTTAGTTGGCTTGAACAGCGCAGTTTTAGATCTATGATGATTATCACCGCGATAAATATCAGTTTTGGAATTTTTATTGTTATATTCTAACTTCGCATTATTACTAATGTAACTTCCACTGCTTTATCCTGTGACTAGCTGATTATTATAGGCTTAGATAAAAATTTATAACAGGCAGTTGTAAAAAATATATTTTATTATTTATAAATTTATAACTTTTGATAATTTATATCAATATATAAATTACGAAATAATACGGATTATTAATTGCTCATCAAGTTCCGATTCGTATTAGATTGCTGCAAATGAAATTATAAAATAGTTATATTTATAAAATATTATAAAGTAATGTAGTTCCTTTTTCAATACATTCTATAATTATTTTTAAAAAATTAGCGATTATATCATTTAATAAAGCAAAGCGTCAGCTTTGAAAATCTATATTTTTTATTGCTTTATGTTAATTTTTAACGGACTTTAATAAAAATCAGATTGCTCCTTTTTATTTTATCAACGAGTAATTCAGAAACCAAACATCGTAGGAACGTTATTAAAAAAACGATTATATAGGAAAAACTTTAAATTTTCATGATAATCAAAAATTTTTTCAATTTTTTGGAGAACACGTGACAGACCAACAAAGTGAGAAGAAAATTTTGTTTAGTTAGTAGTTTTCCATATGTAAAAAATTACCAAACTCACATAAATTCAAAAAATATAGTAAGTTTTTGAAAGTAAAGTTTTCAAGTTTTAAAATTCTTTTTTAAATTTACATTTTGTTCATTTTTTAATGAAGTTAATAGTAGGCTCTTAATAGTAATAAAGAATATTTTATTTGCATCAAACTAATAAAATTAAGAGTTACAACATATTTAATAAAATAAAATCTATCATCTACATATAAAAAAATTATAAAATTCATAGAATTTATAAATAATTAATTATATATAATAATACATATCATAATATTATGTTAATCGTTATATAATTTTAGACAGTTATCATAATCTATCAAAACAAAAAAGAGGACATAAAAAGGGAAGAATGATTTTACGCATACTATTTGAATAATAAATATGAGAAAGTTTACAATGCATATTTATAACTTGATGTATTTGTAATTACTGTATTTGTAATTACTGTAATTACTGTAATGTATTTGTATTTACTTATTCTATTAATATAATTGGTTACATTTTTGGAAAGATTACTGTTTTTTTCTTCTTTAATTATTAGTTATAATATTATAATATTATAAATGAATGATTACTTCGCATATTAATTAAAGGACCATTAAAAGAAGAAAAAAGATATCAAATATAAATATTTTAAGATATCAAAATATAAATATTTTTCTCTCGAGAAAATGCAAACATTTTATACAGAAACTAAATAAATCGTAAAAACAATTAATATCAGGTACTGTTACAATTATGGTTTCAGTTACTGCTTTGTTATAAGGATTAGCTTCGAAGAATGAGATTATATTAACGCTCCATTAAAACTCGATCATGAGTAGAAAGTAAATTAGAATGTAGGCGGTAATTAGTTCGCAAATGAGTTAATACTAGTTTTAATTATTGTCTGGTTTTATATTATCTATTTCGAAATCGTGACAAGTAAACGTTTTAAACATTGTAACTTGCATTGTCGTATATTTATACTGTTGATAACACATATTTTATGTTCATGAAAAATCATGACGTTTCACGACAAATCATTGTTAGTAAAAAAACTACAAATTTTGTAAGCTTGATAAGAAATTACTGGAAGTAAATTTGATATTTTATTTTTATTTTCTTCACTTTTATTATTCGATTCTATGATTTTAGATAATATAGAATGATATATAGGACAAATCAAGCAATACCTACAAATATCTAAATGGAATTTAAATTTTCAAAAAGAAAATCAGACAAAAAATTTTATCCTAAGACAGATAAAAAGATTCATCGGATAAAAGGTAAAATCAATTTCCGTGATATGTAATACGGACATGGCACGTGTCACCACCAGTTTAGGACCCTACTGTGAAAAATGGACAGTATTGGAAAAACGACAGTATTCTAACTGGACAGTCTCACACACACAATCGGAGAACAGATAACGAATGTAAATTACGACGCCATGTGTCCAAGTCAGCTTGCAACTCACATATCTTCAAAGAAATCATTCAAGAGATTACTTTTTAAAATAATTTAATCTATTTATCACTAGGTTCTTAAATATCTTAAAAATTAAACCGTATAAATACATAACTCTTCTTTCCTGCATTAATATGTATGTCCATTATTTTTAAATTATTTATATTTTCAGTATTAATTATTATACGTATTGTTAATTATCATTTTTATTTATTACTCAGTTTTAATTTTTGTTTTTATTTTCATTTCTTTTGAAATTTTATTTTAATTTTTAAAAATTTAAATTTAGTTTTTTATCTGTATATCCTTAGACATTGAATGTTGAAAATCCAGAAGATAAGAAAAACCCGATAACGTTCAATTAAACTTTGCGAAGTAAAAAGATCGTTTCAAATTTCAATGAGAAATATTAAGAAATAGTTTGTTCTCTAAATATATCTAACCTTTAAGATCCCAAACTCAAAAAGAGAGATTTGAGGGATTTTCATATACATAATATACGATCACAAATACTTGTCACGAATAACGCTTATAACATATAATTTCCCGTAAAAGTCTTTTGCAGTCACTCGACGTGCGTAGTTTGAGAAGTTCGAGAAAACTTCTCGCCCTCTACGGTCTTCGGAATTAGATTGGAACTTCTTACTTAAACTACGCAGATGTAAGATCTTTGTAGAGGGCAAAAAGTTAAAACGAAGTGACACTGTCGATGTAATCTTCGTTCTCGCCGCGATCAAAGTAAAGTCTCACCGTTTTTCTCTAATATAAATGACTTTTTCAAAATTTATTTACAGCTTATTTAAATAAATTATAATTATAATTTCAAATTTTATCAATTTATTAAAATTAAATTTGTATGTTAAACTCCTTATTAAATTCGAACGAATCTTGAGGCGAGGGGACCTTGAAGAGGCACACGAAACTGGCTCACTCGTCGTTGCGTGCGGTCGCTCCTGCTTTTCGCGTGATCACCGCCTTTCGAGTAGCGCGCGCCCTCGAGGAGGAAGCGATACCCTCGAAGAAGCGATTTCGAGAAAACGAGAGCATGTAGTTCAGCAAAATCGCGCGCGAATGCGAAGGGAAACACGTGCGCGGCCTCGGTGCTTTCGCGCGAAGGCCGCTCGTCGTTATTACGTGCCCCACGAATCGATCGATCTCACGATACGAACTCGAATACTATACATAAAGAAGGATTTTGCCTCTCTTTTTCTCTTTTTCATTTATCTTTTTCTTTGTCTTACAATTTTTTTATCTTATGATATAATTATATACATTGTTGGAAAAAATGTATCAAATTTAACATAAATCGCATGTCTCAAATGGTTCATACAAATTTTTGAGTTAATTTAACTGTGTGTTAGAAGGTTACACAAATAAGAGAATAAATACATATAAGAAAATAAATACAAAAGAAAAGAAATCGACGCAGTTTGTAAACAAACCGTGGAAGCACATTTTTTTCAATAAAATTAACATTTGTGATATGTTAAATTAACTTTTATTCAATTATCTTATAATTTACGTTTTAAAACATTTTATTTTTATTTATTCATTTATCTATAAATTGTGCATTTTGACACAAGAAATATCGAATATATTAATTCATAAAATCTTTAAATAGTATAATCACATTATGTTAAATTAACATTCGAATATGTTAAAAAATTCAACACAAATTAATAAGATATATTAATAAGAACGTGAATGCGTCGTTTCAACACAAATACACAATTCTTTTTATTGTGTAATATGGTTATCAATTAATTTTTACACTTTTTATTAATTCTATATGTATATTATTATATAAAATATAAATACGTTAATAATTGTTAATTATCACTTGTAACATTTATGTTTGTATGTGAGCATAATATATAAGAATCTTTCCATTTTATATTGCCACAGCCTTACAATTTCTTTTTCACGCAATCGATTCAGTAAGGTTATATATACATATATTGATGGAAAGAAACGTTTTATTAGTGAATATTTTATATATTTCTTTATATCCTTGTGTATTTCTGGATTCACAAATAGATGTATGTGATGTAAATTTTCCCAACTTCTTCACGGTACATGAGCGGTGATATGAGAGTTGCGAAATATGACATCGATTGAGTCAGAATTGTTAGCGAGCGTGTGCAGTTATTGAGATAAATTAGTATAATACGCCGCTAAGGTTGCAGTAATAAAACGTCATTTCTTTTCTCGAGATCAAGGTTTCCTCAATCGTCATGCTTCTGCGCATTCATTCTATACAAGTAATTTACTGAAAATTTTTAACTTCTTACGATAAATTTTTCATATAATACTTTCTCTCTTCTTTTATAAAGAACTTTATTATGGTCCATTATTGTTATTTCAAATTGCATTTATATGTGCAAAGTGACTGACTGCTACCATTCGTGGTAAAAATAAGATTCACGAGCTATAAATTTCTTACCAGACCGCCCGCTTTCCATATTATAATTAGCATGAGCACACCCTTCTCATATTCTCATGTCGTATATGTACAAATATTTGTACGGTACAAGACAATGCATTTCTATACATAACTGAGAGCTCGAGAACCCGGATATGCGACCTTATATCATCCAAACAATAGAATTGTCCGGAGAAATGTGAAACAGTCCGTTAACAAATGTGAAACAATGCATCCATTCGTTTTATTTACGTCATTTTCCCTACATGACGCACTTTTTTTCTATTTGATAAAATTTAATAATAACTTAAATAGATCTTAATGAATTTTATAAATTTAAATAATAATTTTAAAAAATTAAATATTATAATTTTTTATGTACATATCTTTGAATAGAGTTGCTCCGTAAACAATTTTTCTATTTTTTCGAAAAAAAAAAGAAGAAATTAATGCTTTAAAAAAAGTAGTCAGAAAACTATTTTAAAATATCAGTGTACTTATATGCATAATGTGTATACATAATAAAGAGCGTATTTAATGCATAAAGTTAATTACACAAATGAAATATTATTATTAAACTCAGTTTATATTATATTACGCCATACTTTTTCGTTTTTATGTTAAATTACTTACATACTTACATAACTACGGATACTAGAATCAAAGGTCAAACTAACGTTTCTACCTTAAAAATTGAAATTTTGTTACATTTTGTGCTTCAAATCGTTGTATCAAATTTCTCACATATCTCATGTTTTATTTCGCATATACATTTCATTTTTTCTTTACCTTATCTGAATAAATATGAATCGAAGGTAAAGTTATCGATATTCCACATTTGTATCCCTTTTCCCACATTGGAATACACAACGTAGGGCGTATTATGCGAGAAAGAAAGAGAGAGGTAAAGAGAGAGAGAGAGAGAGAGAGAGAGAGAAAGAGAGAGAGAACGAGAATTCGAGGGGGAGAAACACGGCGCCGTGGTGAACGTCGCGACGCTCAGTCTACCGGCGTCGTCCGAACATGTACGATCTGTCAAGGCGTTACTACTCGCCGTCTCTTGAAATCACCGCCACCGACGACGACGACGCCGACAACGGGGACGACAACGGTCTCGTCGCGACCTTGCCCGCGAAAGATCGATCCGACAACATGTCGCGGATTAGAGCAAAACATCGATGTCCTAGGACCGGGTCCTGCCAACGTTTCACTAACTAATAGTGCAGTTTAAATCTTTAAAAGAGTGTTGATAAATCTATTGTTATCTTATTGTTTATGAAAGACTAAAAAAAAAAAAAATATTCAACTATTTTAACAAGCACAAAATTGAAAACTCAATAACAACGTATAGTATTCATTATACAAGTGATATTCAATAGTGTAGGTAGAAAAAAATAAGTTTTAAATGGAGAAAAATTCAATCTTATTTTATTTACACTGTAATTATGTGTTGAAATTTATT
>Ga0157364_1009202_pt1 | contig 10235 bp, 5 predicted proteins | sample AttsexASBM2_FD_111476 | JGI IMG/M metagenome (GOLD analysis project Ga0157364, IMG submission 111476) | Fungus gardens microbial communities from leaf cutter ant in Ribeirão Preto, State of São Paulo, Brazil - Atta sexdens ASBM2 | ecosystem: Host-associated > Fungi > Mycelium > Unclassified ... | reverse complement strand
GAGAGAGCATCTACTTTTCACTAATGAAACAACGTCCTGATATTCGATAGATGATATCGTCTTACTGCTATTAAGTAGATTTTCTCTCCGTGACCCTATACAAAATATCTAAATATAGTGCATTCAACGATTCTGGAACGAAGAAAGCGCGTGATATACCCGAGCTCCTTTCTTAATGTAACGCATATCTTTTTCCCCTTTTTCTCTTCACCCTTAATGCTTATTGATTTTCAAAAGACTCGTTATCTTTCCATCGTAAAGAATCCGCGGATTAATGATGAAATTAGAGCGGACGAGTAATTGAATAGAGGAATCGACGCTGGGACGCTTTACGTGTGTGCACAGGAGAGGGAACCTGTTGCTTGCCTGTCTTCCAGCCGCCTGGCACGCAGGGCGAGCGACTTTTTACTATTATCGTGGTTAGGGAAGGAAAGAAAGAGACAGGGAATAACGCGGTCATTAAATTTTCAGAGTGTCACATCGTGGTCGTCGTAACAACCGCAACGACGACGTTTTAATTGCCGAAGGAGCGTAAATCCTAAAGTCATAATAACCATCGCGCGCGAACTTGGCGACTTTCAGTTTTCCTGTCATCTTGGACTTGGCTGTTCTGAGAGGACTTTCCGTCGTCATTACGGTGTCGTATCCTTCTCCCTTTCTCCTATCTTTCATTTCTTTTGTTGGACAATTTAGGGCGGAATCCGTCGAAAATGGGAATTCTGCTTGTTATATTCGGTATTATTAATGTTCTGCCAGGAAAAAAGCGAATACTCTTAATACTATCGCGGATAATCGTATTTTAGTTCTATTTTGGATCATTTAAACTTTTTTTTTATTAGGTACAGAATATTGAAAATGTATATATGTGAATACAAATATATAAATACATAATTCTAACAAATAATATAAAAATAATTCTTTACTAAACGAAAACAGGAATAGGAAATTACCAAATTGATACCTTCAGCGGTTCTAGTAGGAGAAGATAGAAGCCATTTGAAGAAGCCATTCGCTTTGAAGTAAAAGCACGGAACGAATAGATGTTCTTCATCTTGCATGAGAAACCTCTTGCTCTCACGAAGAAGCTATTTAATATCTCAAAGTATTTGGCTGTGAACGTGTGATCACAAGCATCTATAACAGAAAGATACGAACGTGCATAAAATTATTTATGACGCTTCGTTCTTCTTATACGTCTCAACGTGACATTTCTTCATTTTTTTTCTTATTTACAGCAACGTATTCGCTTTCGAGTATCGTTCACACATATTTTTCAAAACACATTTGCTCCATTTTTAATTGTTCCATTTGTCTTGTCAGATTCTCAATGGAAAACGAAATTTTGGCCAACATCGATAGATAGTTCTCTTGATTTGTGGTAAGAGTGGTTCAAGTGGCTACACTGTACAAGTCTGTAATCAATCAGAGGAGCGAAAATATTTGTTCTCGGATAAAAGTACAGGAGTAATATTGTCCTTCTCGTGAAAACAAAAGGATGTCGGTCCGTTAGCAGGGAAGATGTATTTCAGAAGATTTGTTGCGACGCTTTTCAAGAGATGGTGAGATGAGAAATACGATTATTTTTTCCAAAAGAAATTGTGTACCGAAGCTCATTCGAAAAAATTCGAATATTTCCGGTCTGATCAATGGCAAAGCATGCAGGAACCATTGAATTCTCTTACCAATCTCATCCCCATGTATGCAAATGTGTACTACGATGTGTATTTCTAAATTGTTACTGGATTTCCAGAGGGAGGTGAGAATCGATAGGTATTGGACGGTATTATATTACATCGAAGACTTGTCAATAATCATTTTCGCGGCATGAACCGTGTCAATCGATGAACTTGCGGACGCGATGCTTGAAGAGATTATCTTTGCGGTGCGTTTCCTGGACTAAGCGACTAAACTGCGCGAAACAGCTAGTGACTATCCGGCCAAAACCTATCAAGCCGCGTTATAAAGCTGCGCGCGCGTCATCAGAATGCGGAAACACACCTGCGATATTAATAATGGTACTATACTCGATGGTTTTGCTCGCGCAAATCACCTACAGGAAAACAAAGCGAATGACACGGTGGCAACATGTACAAGCTCTAGTCTAGAGAGCCTGGTAAGCTTTACTGGCAAAGCGAGTTTCGAATATAGACAAATGTACACGCAAGCACTTAAGCCGTAATCACACTATACTGTCAGTTACGATTGTCAGTCATGATTGCCGATTAACGGTTTCATTATCAATCATAATGCAGCTAATACGGACTAGTTACAACGTGAACGGCTAAAATAAAACTTGCGACTGGCAACTGTAATTGGCAATCTGCAGTGTGATTACGGCTTTACGTGGGATTATGGTCAACCGCCTGTCGGCACTCCCACCTGTCGCTACATACACTCAGAGCATGCGAGGAATTATCTCTCGATAATCGGACAATGAGTCCATCTCTGCATTTATGCAAGTACATGTTCGTCGAATTCGCGGTGAACCGCAGGACATGATTTTTTCCTCACGTTTACCTGCGTAGAGGAAGCGATTGGCTTCGGCAATATATACGGTTCACCAGTACCAGACCCGGACGACGGGCTCCACTCTCTCGTAGTGGTGGTAGCTAGGATCGATCCAACCTATCTTCCACCATTCCTCGCCCCGTCGCTCACCGTGGTCACGTTTCTCTCGCTATCCCTCTCTCTCTCTCTCTCTCTCTCTCTCTCTTCCTCCCCTCTCTCTTTTGCTCTTTCTGTTCGTTGCTTCAACCCGAAGTGAACAGCCCGACATGTAGCACGTACCATCCGGTCGCTCGTTTGCTCGACCCCTAGATTCCGTAGATTTTTTTTTTTCCAATCGATGGCACCTCGTATGATGAGCTCTTCTCGCTTATGCACTGGTCTAGTCGTGTGTGAGTTCTCGTTTTCGATACTTATTGGGTAGTACGTCGACGTATCTATGCATGAGAGGACCGAAGTATATTCAGTGTCGGAGTATGAATAAATCGATTGTATTGTATGTTGCGCCGTGTTAAGCGCTTCAAAGCTCTCACGTGAAGATGTGATTTATTTTCGTGTCGCTTCATTGTCGTATATATCATGCAAGTTCACAACGGACTCAGAAGATTCTTCTGATTCACAATATTGACTTGTCAGTCATATTGTGATTTCCGAAAATCAAGAGACTTGACAGTTTTTTGAAGAAGCTTTCTCGCAATTCGGTTTCATCACTTTTTGTTAGAAACCAACTACGGCCAAGCAGTGCGCAAAACTTTGGATTATCTCTAAATTTACTCACTTTGCGCTATGATATGCTACGCCTCTAGTTCCTATTAAGATATTCGATATCTGCTGTTCAACCTGAATGTGCTAGCGATATAACATGCGAAGCATCACGTGAATTCGAGAGTTCTTAATCGATTCGCTTTAATACCTCGCTGTCTAGACAGTGGTAAGCTTATTAATTAAATATATTTCAAACAATTCTCCTGAGATATATTATCGGTACTTTACATGGGAAAAGCTAATAGATATCCAACTGATTTTATATTACAAACAAATCATATAGTGCGATAGTTTTCTATCGGCTGCTAGTAATGCTAACTTACGTTTTCTATTCCCAAGTTATCTCATCTAACTTTGATGTACTTAACTCGATGAAACTATCTTGAATTCTTAATTTCATTAATAGATTAAGATGAGATATAAGATCATTGCACATCTAAAGCCAAGAGATGGGATAACTTCATGGCTGAATATCGTCTTATAAACTTTATCTACTTCGGTTGATTGAATAATTAAGTCCGTTCCAAACAACAAAGTCTGATGCTCGTAATTTATAAGCTTTAGCATTACTTTAAGAGAAATCATAATTATTACGTAACCCAGAAACAGCGATGAAATAAATACAAGTAAGAGTGTAATATTTATATTTATAGGAATTATAAAAGTTATGAGTAACAGACAAAAGAATTTCTCTTTCAAGGTGAAAATTTATCGCATTCCATTATATATCGTAATTTCTTATATCGTAGAAATTATATTTAGCGAACTATTTATTATTTCTCTTGCGTTCTCCGTCGTGAGTTGTTATGATAATTACACCGTTTAATAACATAGCATTTTTCTTCGGTGCTGTATTAGCATTTCTGTTTCATTATGCGTTTTTAAAACGTTTCTAAGCACGGAATGAACGTTATTCACTTTTAGCATTTGATATCTCGATAACGAGGTATTTCTGCCTATGGGTGCACGATAAAAACGAATAATTATTTTAACACCCCCAAGAGAAGCATGAAATTTGTGTCCGTCCTGAACAATAGATAATATTTGCAACTTTACAACTGATGTAGTCTCGAAAGCGCTTACACAATTTGAATGTCAATTTGTAACGCTCTCAATGGTCCCTTTAATATTGAATTCCGAAAATCTAAATAATAATGTGCTGTATAGTTTCTGTTGGAGTTCCATTTTAATTCGACTGACTAGCTATATTAAAATCTTAGTTCTGAAAGTGCATAGGGCACGAACTCCGTAGAATTCTTACTCTTAATTTCGAGCAACCGGAAACGATCGGAGGAAGACGGAGGAAGACTCTGCATAACTTAAAGAAATTTACATTGTGTTCGTACATTCCGAAAGGTAAAAGAACTAAATTTAATACGATAGGAAGAGAGAGAGAGAGAGAGAGAGAGAGAGAGAGAGAGAAAGAGGGGGGGAGACTTGTACGATGTCTGAATTTATAATTCGTCTCATCAAACTTTCTGCCGATTGCTTATCCTGTGTGATTTCATCTACGAAAACAAACGTCGCAAAGAAATAAAAAATTAGCAGAGAAAAAGAATTAATGAAAAAATTAATAAAGAAAGAAAAAAAAAAGGTCAATGAGTAAAACAGATGTCAAATTTATCAGAAAACGTATATATATTTAATTTTTGAAGTTAGACAAACAAATAAGAAATTTAAACATAGTATGTGCTCTTTTGTTTCGCAATTTACACTTTTCGACCTTTATTTATCCAGATTTCACGTAAGATCGAGAACAAATATTTGTGACATTAGCAGAGACGATTTATTTGATAAATCCTACAAATTTTTATGTGATTACCTTGCTGTGTTTAATGTTTCAACTTCACAAGAAGTTCCTTTCTTTCTGTCGGATAAAATTCGTGTACCTTCGTGCTTTTTAGCCATTTTTCATTGTTGCGGTCGCTCAATGGACCACGAAAGCTGCAGCGGACGGTGAAAAAAGTTCACCTTATTTGATCATTATATCGAGCGAAGAAAGTTACCTACCTTCGTTAGCGTGCTCACCGCCGTGTACGCCTCGCTAAATTGCTTGTTGAAACTCATTAAAACAGTTTCACACACACATGACGCGCGTACATAATCGTTAAAAGCATCGTTATTGAATATTGACTCAAACGAGGTGGCGTGTCGGCGAAATACGATATTTCGCTAGTTTAATCGCGACTTAATCGTGTCATCGTCAATTATTAGATGTGGTAAGACGTATTCCGCAAATTTGCATTACTCTCTTTTGACAAGTGCGAATAGTTTCTTACTTCTTAGTATTCTCCGTAAATATTGCCCTTTAATTAGACGAAGTCTTTTAATTACGCCGCTCTGGATAAAAGAGGAAAGTACCTGTGTTTTTAAATCCTTTCATTCTTTGGAAATAACATAGAATTTTATAGAATAAGAATTTCGTTTCTTTCACTTATTCTTTGGGCACAAAGGGAATGATCTATGCATCACGATCTACGGAAAGTATAACACATACATACACACACATACTCATACACATACTCAAACACATACTCATACGTAGCATACAGGCGATATCCTCGAAATTTTTTATCTGTGATATATCAGATCGTTTTAGATCTCTTCATGTTTTATGCAAAGGAAATTCATTTGTAAAAACGTGAAAAACGTATGTGGATGCGTTCTTTGTCGTGATCAAATGTTTAAAAATCTATCATTATCACATTCACAAAAAGACTTCTAGCCACGTGAAGCGTATAAGCTTCTATCCATATGACGTCGCCAGATGTCGACGATAAATATGACGTTGCTCTTTTATCGCTGTCGTGATGTGCAATATTTTCTGATCGCAATTGGTGTCACCGCATATTCACCTTATTCCAGACATTCGTAAATCATTTTTATTTCTCGTTCGCGCTAATCGATTTCGTCAAAATCTTGCATCGTGATTATTAAAAAATGTTTTTAATTAATTTTCTTTTTTTTTCTTAAATATTATTGATTTATTAATAATAATCTCAGAGCGTGACTAATCAGAAAAATTTGCACTTAAACAGTATCTCAATTAAATTTCAATTTACATCACAATTTCCATTTACATTTGATGTGAGGCTAACCATATGTTGTAATAATTCACGAAAGATATTCAATTTACATTATTCTGTTTGTTTAATTTAATGAGGGACGCATATCTAATGATTTAGCATCATAGCTGTAACATTTAAATGAAATAACTCTTTATCAATCAATAATTGTGGATGTAATGTTAATACATAATCGATGAAAATGTTTGTCAATTTGTGCGTTAAGCGTCCGCGTAACTGATTGTATAACAATGTATTATGTGAATTAATTGTACGGTTTCTATTTGATTCTGTTGTAGTCTTTGTTACAAAATATAGTATAATGTAACAATACATATGATACAATACATCGTAAATTTTGTTAATTTCTAACGCGAGCCACACAATTGTTGTCGTGCAGAAATTAAAATTTAATAATTAAAATCGTATTAGTATGATATTTTCAATCTAATAATCATTTGAACTTTTCCGATTAAAAAATCTATAATTGCAAATTATGGCAAGCGATGTTTTATAAATTTAACAAAAATTCAACATATTTTTTATTAATAAAAATTCATTCACATACAAAGGTAAATAAGTAAGAGGAGATTGTTACAATGTGATTTTTTTTTCTATAAATATGTGTAAGTGAGAACACAGTTTCTATATGTGGTATTTTATATAATCTATAAGTGAATAATTGAAATTAGAATTTTAAGCAAAAAAATCATTATTTCTTACAATTTCATATTTTATGTACCTTTGTACTTAGATATAAAAAGGGAGAAAAAGAGATTATAAAATTTTTTTAAAAGAAAATTAATTGAAATACATAAAGTTAACCGAAGAAAATGCTTTTTTATCTTTGCCTTACAGCCGTCGTTCTGAGACTTCGTCAGAGAAACGCTTTATTTAAACTCACTTATAAACTGAAAAATTAACAGTGTTTTGACATTAGAAGAACTAATACTAAATTTCGCGTTAATCGGATTATATGGCAAACATGCTTGCTGCGAATTTTATGCAATGAAAATTTGAGAGAGCATATTTGACGTATAATCCACATTCACCCCGGAATTTGATATTCACTCTTTGGGATCCAGAGGAGAGATTAAATATGTATATTTCTATTTAATTTACACCCGTCTGTACAGTAAATAATAAAGCAGTATCGGTCGATCGCCCTCTGTGTCGAGTTTTGTTTTATTTTTTTTTTGAATTTTGCGATTTTACAATCGGATGATGTGTATCGGCAACGAGGATTAACAATGAGAGAGCGATACAAGAATCGCTTGAAATATGCATTAAATTTACATCGCCAGGTTCGCGAACTGGAATTTCCATGAAAGTACTAGCAATCTCTAGTAAGATTAGATTAGCTGATTGAGATTCGTTGGAACGTGAAAATTATGTGGGCTGCAGTGTCAAGATCGTTGGAGATACTCGTTGCCTTCTTCGAATACTACACTACCAGGTAAAGTACAGTTTACGATGTATGCAGTGTACGTATTTTCGCAACAAAGAGCATAAGCAACATTTAGTTACGAGACTATAAGTGCACATTTATAAATAAGCATATTATATAGACAGCGCGATATAGAACAATACAAATTTTTACAGTTTATTGCCTGCAGTAATAGAAGAACCTATAGATCCCATATAGATAGAAGAAAATTCTACAGAAGAGTTTTTAACGCGCATTTAAAAGAATTAAAAATTTAATTAAGACGATTGCAACATTGTAATTTAATTTGTTTTCATATTGAAAATTTTATGTGCAACATGACATATAATATTGACATTTGAAACTATCATTTATTCCCTTTTTTAAATACATAAAAAAATCTCTTTTTTATTCCTGTATTAAACTAGAATTCTCTTTCTCGCTTTCATCAAATATCAAACATATATACTTATTTCATCTTAAATTCTAAAAGTGTATAGTTCAACAAAAGACTTGTATGTATTAAATTTTACATTCAATCTTTTATGACATAATAATTGGAATTTTTCTGCGAAAGAAGATTATAAGACGGCATTTGAAATCGCTGAAATATTGAAAGGTTAATTGCTATTTATATAAATATTAATTATGATAATATGTATATTAACATAATGTATAATAACATAAAATTATTTTTTATGTTATTTATATTTTTCGTATATGATACTAATGTAAAGATACTAATGTATGATACTAATATTTTGAACACAATATTTAATACGTAGTATATTTGTCATTTTTTGAACGCAGTGCTACATTTTTTTTTTAACGGATATGGTCAGAGTAATATGCATTATGCACACAGCCAGGCAATTTACCTTTCATAACGTGACCTTGCCTTGGAACGATTTCTCGGACATAAACAGTGAAATAGTGTCGTGCAGAAAAGATGCATAAAAGCCTTTTCAGCGTCTTTCATACTTTCCGCGTCAACGTGACAGTTTTAGAGTTTTGGAAAAACGCAGCAATAGGGTTAAGGGCCACAGGAGTGCTGTGTATCAGCGTGAGAAAGTACTCTACACATCGATGGTCCTCAAGGACGTCCCGTTGAGTGCGAACAATTTCGGAATATCCATCGGGATCTATCTCTCTCGGTAGCCACCCTCGATTTGAAAATATTCGAGGCGAGCAGTCGAATCGTCCTTGTGACACTCCCGAAATGGCAAGCCGTCGCTTTCGTTTCCGAGTATTTTCAGTGCCTTTTGGCGACGACAGGAGCAATTTTTGCTCTTTTGCCAAGCATCGTAACGTTTCTCGAAACACAAGACAAGAAAACTGACAAATCCGTGCCATTTGCACACTCAGTTGACATAATATTTTACTTATTGGAATGATCGGCGTCGATAATATATCGTATATTTCAGTGTCGTTGGCAAGATAAAAGTGTGATTTTTAAATAAAATGACTTGTGAATCACTTGTGACTTATCTTCATATAAAACAGGATTGAGAAAAGATAATGTTTTTTTCTTTTAAAAAACAAAACATCGTATTTTTAAAATATATTTTTAATGTTTCATACAGTAGCTTTAAACAGTATCATTAAAAAAACATATTAAAAGTATCAATTGAGCATGTTTTAAATAGTTTAAAATATGATTTTTATCAAACCCAATATATAAAATATTTTCATTTTATTGATGATATGTTATAGTATGCTAAGAAGAATTTGCTTTCTTTACAGAATATTCAATGTCGTATGTAGAAAAAAATATGTTTTTTCAAGTTCAAGTCTTTAAAATAAAAAGTTCAAATTATAGAGAGTTACAATTTGCAAAATAATCTCCTACATTCACTCTTAATAAATTGGTTTTATTACAAACAAATATGTGATAAAATTTACGGTCTTTCTATTTCGCGTTCTAACATTGCAGTAGAAATATTTAGAGAATGCTTTTGGTGTTTTTTGTAAACAGCGTTTCAATAATGTAATTGAAATGCTAAGGTAACATTGTTGATGTGTTCACGATTCGGCAACTGATTGGGTACACACTCACGTCCTGGAATGATAACGCTGTTAAATTAATCACGTATTGTCGTCGAAACACGTTAAGGCATAACATGTTTCGACGACAATAACGAACAGGTGACGTAACGAATTGAAATTGGCAACTTGAAATTACAAATAGCGAATCAAAAGCGAAACGGGGAGTTGTTTATTAAATTTTTCTTATATTAATTAAAAGTATGAAACAGAGAAAATCTACAAAAATTTAATTTACCTTTTTTATCTCATTATTTTATTGGCTTGAATTTCACCAAATTTAATATACGAGAAAATTATAATTTAAGAAACATAGGAAGAAACCTTTAATATATATACGTGTGTGTGTGTGTGTGTGTGTGTGTGTGTGTGTGTGTGTGTGTGTGTGTGTGTGTGTGTGTGTGTGTGTGTGTATGTGTGTGTGTATGTGT
>Ga0157364_1009201_pt1 | contig 10235 bp, 5 predicted proteins | sample AttsexASBM2_FD_111476 | JGI IMG/M metagenome (GOLD analysis project Ga0157364, IMG submission 111476) | Fungus gardens microbial communities from leaf cutter ant in Ribeirão Preto, State of São Paulo, Brazil - Atta sexdens ASBM2 | ecosystem: Host-associated > Fungi > Mycelium > Unclassified ... | reverse complement strand
TTTTTTTTTCAAAATTTCCGAGAATTTATTCGAACTAAGAACACTAGTAAGAAACAACAATTTGGCTTTACTAATTAGATATTATAGCCCCTCTCTCTCTACACATACACATATATATATATATATACGCTACTCGAGTGGTGCGCGCGCGCGCGTATGTAAGAGGCTATAATATAAGAGGCATAATATCTAACATTAATAAAGTAAAATTGTTGTTTATTACACTTTGTTAAATTTGCCAAAATATATTTAAATCAATTCTGCGACCGTATTTTAATGTCACATTTATTTTTACTCTTTCCCTAATGTTTTAATTTTCACAGATTTTTCGTTCAATTAATTTTCTTCAATTAATTAAAAAACTGAACGTGATGAAGCAAAATGGCTTATGAATTCGAATTCAGTAATCTAAAATCTATAAGAAACACCTACTCTGATTTGAGCTGCTCTTCTCAAAATCTTTTTTGCTCCTTTTTTGTTATCCTGTGTAATATAAGATAAAAGTATGAAGGCAACTTTAAACAATTATCGCGAGCTGGCTAAGACACTTTCCCCGGAAAGCCGAGAGGTCCCAGATTCGAATTCTGGCTGAGGTAATATTTTTCGCAATAAAAGTGATTATTGAAATAAAGAGGGGATTATATATATTCGCGATTGTCCGAACGTTTCGGCTCGCGGTTATTAGGATCTCAGATTGATTGTGTTTTAATGTTCGAACATTTTGGCGCACGTTTGAGATTAATTAAATTCATGAATTTAGAATATTATATTATTCGTAACTTCCAACTTTGACCTATCCTTAGGCGCTCTCTACTATATTTTATTTTTAAACTGATACATTTTTTTATAATATTAAAATGTTTTATGATTTCGTATTGTCAAATTTGAATTTTAGAATTTATTAATACAATATAAATTATTTTATTTTGATAGAAAATTTAAATTCTTAAAATTTAAATTGTATCTACTAGAAGTTAATGAAGAAGGTAATTGTAGTTGTACACATAAATGCATGCATTAAAATGAAATGAAGAATAATTTTTGGATATTAAAAATAAAATATTTTTACCGTATAAAGGGTGATCCGAAATTCTCGCATTCAGAGTACAGGATATGATACTTTATAGGACATGATGCTAAAACAATTTTTTCCTTTAGCAAAATTGCGTTCGATAAATAATTTTTGCGTTTATGTGTTAACTTCAACCTGCTGTTCTGCAAAAACTACTTATCGGATGCAATTTTGTCAAGGGAAAAAGTTTTTTGTATTAAAACGAACAACTTTTTCGTGTAGTAAAATTACATTCAATAAATAAATTTTTGCGTACTTACTCGTATAACTTTAACCTACTCTCCTGTAAAAATTACTTGTCAGAGAGAACGAAATTTTGCAAAAGGAAAAAGTTGTTTCTTTTAGCATAAAGTATTATGTCCTGTACTCCGAATATGGGAATTTCAGATCACCACGTATATATGTATATATATATATAAAACTCGAAGACAATTTATTTCTATATTCACAAATAATTTTGCAAATAATTTTGATGACTATTGTACTACTTGTGAAAATTCAGATTACTATTTTTAACACATCCTGTATCACAAGATTCTGGAACGCACCGCGTGATTTACGTGCGGTAAGCCCCGCGAGCGAAATGGAAGAGATCTTCGACCGGAAGACAGATCAGAAAAGTTTCGCGAGGCAATCACGAGACGTGGATATTGGGACTGCCGATAAAAATGACAAAGTCTCGAAACTTTTTGTTCGTCTTGCCGCCCCTCAGCTCTGTGAAAACCTACTTTTGTCGTTTCCAGTCACGAAGCTGCGCTATTCTTTTGAATTTCTTTAGAACTCCAATCGTGCAGTCGTAAATTATGTATCGAAACGCAAAGAAAAGAAGATTTCTTTTAGATTGTATTTACTGCCTCGACTACGATATCGATAGTTCAAGTACATCTAAAACTAGTGCAACTTCATGTGTTAGAACATTAAAAACATATAGCTGAAATAGTTTTTCAAACATACACATATCATAGATATATCATTACAAAGAGATAGGACTTCAAGTTCTCTCAATAGATTCAAATTTATTCAGATGTTTTCAAATTTTCCATAACTATTAAAAAGAAAATAAAATTAGTATGCTTCCATTAATAAATTGATTAATTGATCAAGTGAAAAATAATAACAATTAGTAATAATAGTTAATAGAAAAGTTTCTGTCTATAATAAAGAATAAGGGGTTAAGTCACCTCTAAAGTTTGAAAAATTAAATTTTCTTTTTTGTTTAAATAGTTTTTAATCATAGAAATACATAGATGAAAACAGTTTTATAGCGACATCCCTATGCATGTTAGAACTGTCTTAATGAAGCGCCTCACCGCACTGCCGAATGATGCAGAAAAACTTTAAACGCATTTTTCTTAAAATAACATTTTAAATCGATATAATTCTTATAGGTTTTTATCCGATTTACTTGAACTTTTCACAGAATATTCTTTCATACATTTTGTAAAAAAATACGTAGGTTTTTTCGAAATCTTTAAAATCTTTTTTTGCAATTAACATTTTTATACATTTTTTATACATATTAGGACAAAAAAATGTAAGTTTTTAGTAAAATAACTGCCATTTTGAGAAAAATCAACATTTTGATAAATCCATACATACTTGTTTGGTCTTTGATATGCAGATAATGAAAATTCTTTGAATTTTGTTCAAAGTCAAACCATGTGCCTGGAATCCTGTACACTGATTTGGAGCCTGCAGAGAGGGTTCCGCAAGTGAGTCAATGTTTTGCCATTTTGGACTTTTTTAATTTGTTATATGTATACTGAAGATTTCTAAACAGATTTTAAATAAAGTTATTTATTTACTCACAAAAAGTATCCAAAGATAGGTGTTATTTTAGGGCCTAACCCCCTTAATATAAGAAATAAAATAATAGTTGAAATCAATTTTTTACTTCAAATTATACATAATAAATATCTTCAAACTTATAAACCGAATTTAAATATAGTGCGATTGTATAAAGTGATGTTGGATGCGGATTAAAAAGGATTTTGGAAAAGCGATTATTTGATCAACAACACAGACATTTCCGAGTGTGTTTTATGCTGTTTATCGGTTTTTCGTTGCACGCTTCGTCAAATAGAGTGAATTATCATTGTGCTCGGTCGATTGTATGCCACGTTCAAAAAAAAAATCGAAGCCGATAAAATGGATCGAAGATTTGACACGTATTCGTCAATACTATTCAAATTTTTGAGCAATGGTTTTATCAATTCCTCGTGTTATGGGGGTTACGATATCCGATGCTGTGCTTTGTGTTACAAAACTTTATCTAGATATTTGCAGATGTCGTCCACCGCAACTAAAGTGAAACGAGTTCTCTTAATACACAACATTAGTTTTTTCTAATGTAATGGTACCTCTAAAGTAATTTCTGCGTTTATGTTTTTTTCAAAAAAATACCAAACATTTATATACGGAGATATTTTACGTTTTATATTAAATTTTAGACAAATTGAGGATATAATATTAAAATACTGGTTTCAAATTAACTTCAAGTAGGAAATTTTTTTCAGAGATTTCATCTTGTTTACACTAGTTTTTTATATTAAAAATAAAAAATTACGATTTACATTAATGTCGTTAACTTTATTTTTATTTTAACAAGTTTATGCAAAAAATAGAACAAAATATCATGTAATTTTTTAAATTTAAATATTTATGCGTTATTATTATTATTATACAGTTTTAAATGGATGTTCTCAGTCTGGAAAACATCTCTTTAATTTATATAAATAATTAATTCGTATAATATCCTGGCGAAGTACGCGCTCAATTTTATAGATATTTTTAAGTTTCCTTTTTTACATGTATTTTTTTAATATGAGAAAGTTGTAATCTTTTTCATCATTATTAACTTTTTATTTTCCTACTAATAAATTGTCACAGATGAAATAGCGGTACATACTTGCTCCGATTTAATTAAAATTATAGCTTAGCCAGATGTAATAACAATGATACTGGATGGTGATGTCGGTGTCAGTTGCGGTTTTGATAACAGAATTTTTGTAACGATGCTGCTTGTTTGTATGTCGCGACACCCATGCGGGGAAAAGGGTGCGATCGAATTTGAAACAAGCGCACTCGCGGACATGTACACGTGACCAGAGCCGAAATAACGTCGACCGCTACCATTTGCATTTCAATCGGCCGTCTATCGTTCTCCAGCATACCGTTGCAATCGCCTTGCAGGAAGCCCGACACACATTTATTGCGTTCGCCATAGTTGCTTGGTGCACGAGAAATTAATCTTGTTACGCTCTTACTAACTTTTATACATATAAGGGAAGTTTGGGCAAAGCAGATATGTAAAGGTTTGAAAAGAAAAATTACACAGTTAAAAATTAAGACATTTTTTTTATTCTAATAATTAATGGAAATCAACTTTGAAATTAAATTAAATTAAAAAACTTAAACATTTAAATGTTTTTTTTAGTCAAAATGTAAAAAAAGAGAAATCATTCGCTTTGCCTGACCCTCCTGAGTCAGGCAAAATGGATGGGTCACTCGAGCAATGAGGATGAAATTAAAAAATCAAGTGTCTTCACAAAAGTAGCTGCTAAATCCTTTATATATAATGCATCCTTCATGAGCCCATTGATGTACTGACTAGTTTTTGGATAGTAAGTCGATATATTTTTCAGAACACACATCATACTCTGTGGAAAAAAAACAAAAGTGAGATGTAAACAATCGTGTGCCTTTCGTTTACTCGAAAGATCGTCAATCCCTCCGTCTTACCGATATTTTCAATGCAATCACATCACCGGGTAAAGAGGACCATTAGCCCCCACTTCACTTTGGCCAAAGAACCTACTTGACGTAAATTTGGAAAAGTTAGAATAAATTTAAACAAATGAAAAATTATAACTTTGAATACACATTTAAAAATAAAGAATCCCTATAAAATTCATTCATATGATTAAGAAACAATTATTGCTAATAATTAAGCTACGTACCTGGCTTAGCGAAAATCGCAAGCATACACATACAATTTCTTTTATTATTTCTCTAGCAAACAAACGAGCGCAATTATATGTTTCGCACTTTCGAGGTAGGTCATTTCTTCAACAGTTAAAGACTCATATTTTAGATAGAAGCGAAAATAAAAAAATATTCGCTTTCCTCTACGTGTATGAATGCTGTATTGATCACCTTTTTAAGTTCAAATAAAATTTATATCTAAAATTTTTTATTCTGTAGGATAAAGACAAAAAATATTATTTCTTTTTACGTTTGATTTACATACAGACAATCAGCATTAAATTATTTATTGTCAACATTTATCTTGATGTATGATTTAGAAAAATAGCAGCATGGGAGGAAAAAATGGAAAAAAGGATGAAGAGAACAGGGTGAAAAATTTAATATTCGCGATATTATGCAGGTTTTGATTGGAATCTCGCGAGAGATTCGCGAATTCGTTCTTACGTTTCCCGACGTTCTGCGGAACAATTGAGCTTTTGTGGCAAGTTCGAAAGCTTGACGGCTGCACGAATTGGTTATTAAAGGCGAAAGACGCGATGCACCTGCCGCTGCAACTCTCGCTGCACAACTTAAGCTGTCCGTTGCAGTTGTGTAATAGTTGCAGCAGACGAAATAAAGTGCTATCGTTAAAATGCAAATTACGCGAAAATTACTAAAGTATATCAAAATTAGAAAGAATTGTTTATTATTTATTATAAAAGAATATATGAATAATAGCATATAGAAATATATTATAATTAAGCTTATAAAAATTCATATATTCGAACTCATATATTCAAACTTCTAATCTAATATGCATATTCCATAAATTAACATTAATTTAAATTGTTGGAAAAATAAATAATAAATAAAAAATATTGTAAATTGAAAATTGGAAAATGTTTCCTTAGAAATCACTCTGTATGATTCCAGTTGATTTCTCGTTCTAAAGTGTCAGAGTCGATCGTAGCAGTCTTCCGTCTGTTAGGATTTCTTGGGATTCCCTCGGCGATGCCGGAAGCGGGTCAGTCGGGTGCATTCGAGCGGATCGCGACGGTCGAACGACGATGTCCGAGGCATTGCGATTCAATATCGTTATCTTCGTAGCTTTCACAGAACGGGAAACACATATCTGCGTCGTGCACGTTCCGGTGCGGCGTTTGGAATCTCTGACGTAGAATACACGATCCCGTTCCTCATTCCTGGTTTTGCTCTTCTCGCTTTCTGCGATTTCGTGTTTTCTTTCTCCGGGACGTACAATGTATTCCGTTGATATAACTTATTCAGAAAGAAATTTTTCGTAATACTAATTTCAAGTTGAACAATATATTGCAATTAAACTGAGATTAAATTTAATATACAATAATTAAGATGATAAATAAAAAAGTATCATCTTTATATTTTTAATATTAATATAAAATACATATGTTTCCTTATTTATAATAAATAATATACAAGTGGATATACAACTCTCCCCTCAATCTCGTATTATTTTTAATTTTTAATCTTAAAATATCAGACTAGATTAAAAAAAATATTTGAATTAAGTATAAAATATAATTTTATACAGGATGTTCTTATTATATTGTTAAAATAATCAAGTTCTTTCTTCAAGTTTATAATGACAATATTGATATTTTTTCTTTTATTCGAAATCGCGTGTGTTTCTAAAAAATAGATCCTATTTAAACGATTCATTTTAATTAAAGTTTTTAATTTTTTATTATGCTTTTTAAAATTTCAAATGTTTTTTTGTAAATATATGGGTATGAACCATTGTAAGTACCATACAGTTTCTGTAAATGCGTGGTGCACGTCAACGTCGGAGCTGCAAGGCCAGCGTAAAGATCTGTTTACGTAAGAACACAGAAGAGGAACGCGACGCTTCTTCTCTATCTTCCGTCTCGCTATAAAGCTCCTTTCGTTCGTGAGATGAATTCCGCGGTACGTGTTTAGCGTTGCGCATCAAAGCCAGTGCATTCCAACATACAGGTAAGCTCAAAACATACTCGAGATCCTAGAATTTCCAATTTCTTCGAATTTCTACTTTTCTAGGTAAGCAATTCTTTACCCCAAGAGAAACACAATTTTCTTTTATATGTGTTTGTAAATCTACAAATTTACACTAGTGTCAGTCCCTTTTTTATTATTTAGAAATAAATCTTCAAAAATTTAAACATTTACCTAGTATATGAAAACAGCTTCTTTTATAGGTATTTTTTTGAAAAATGTTCAAGTCTTTGCATTTTATTGAACACTTATTTTAAACGTATTAATTATTTTGTTGTTTTTCTTCCTTAACTTTACTCTATAATTGATTCGATTTAATAATGAACAATCATGTACATATGTCAGAAATAGAAAAATAAAAAATATCAAAATCTAATTTAAATTTATTTTAATGAGATTAAAAAAGATAATGATGGGAAAACTGGAAAAAAAATTCGATGACATCCATTATAATTGCCCTTTTTTCAAAGGAGTGTATACTTGATTTTTATATTCTTTGATACACAATTACTTATATATATATATATGCATTATATTGCTCTGATATCTGAGACCACACTGTTGATTCAATTAAATCTTTATATACAGCTTCGTACACCTTCCAAAGGATTTATATTAACATACTTGAGGTTAATTTTTAATTGATTACTCTTTGATTCCTGAGTTTATTCTAGAATTGATGAATGAATGAGAATTATATATCTACAAAATGAATCTTTCTGTGGTGACAGTACCAGATTCAGTATCTATAAGTATTCATAAACTAGTATAAATCTCAATAGTATAGATATATTATTGTGGCAAGTATTTTCTAATTAGTACTAAAAATATTTAAAACAAATACTGTTCGTAAAAAGTATTACAATAAAATCATATATATAAATATATACTTTTTTTAATATATGCAGAAGAGAGAAAGATAAAGAAAAGAAGAGACAGAAAGGGGAAGAGAGAGAGAGAGAGAGAGAGAGAGAGAGAGAGGAAAGGAATGTGAAAAATGTGCATACTTCATATATTTATATAAGTTACATGAATAATCCGTAACCTGCAGAATATAATACTTGTTATTTTCGAAAATATTTCTACATATAAGTCTATAAAGTACTTGATAAAAATAACTGTAAGCACTACAAATATTCTAATTATTTAAAAAAAAATTTTTTTTTAATAAAATATAAAGAAAAAATATTATACATATTTAAAAAAGTTATGCATTTGGTTATTTCCATGTCTAGATCTATGTTAGTTAGATAGAGGTTGCTCCTCGCCCTGATGAGGTAAATTACAATGTTCTCCAAGCGTTGGCATTCTAGCAATGAATGTAGACACCGGAAATAAAAAAAAAGCAGCAAGTACTTATAATTTTTTTATAAAAGATAGAAAGTAGAAGTATTATTAAATATATTTGTTAATCATTGGAAATATTGTCAATAATTATATGATACTGTAAAAAGGATTAAGTGCTAATTTGTTAAAAGAATTAGACTGTAATTCTAATTTTATGTAAAAATACTATAATTTATTAAAAATGTTAATTAACTTAACATCTAATTAAACCGACTTCTTCAATCTTGTATATACTTTTTAATATAAATCACAACTACAACTCAAAAATATTATTTCGTTTGACTTTAACGTATTATCCTTGCATTTTTGGCTTACATTTTTCTTATCAGGTACCTTAGACTTCTTTGCGAGAATCTTATCTACATGGAAGACGAACAGCTTAGGGTAAGTCAGTATGCCGTGTCTGAAATGAGCGATAAGCACGGCCGCTGTGACTTCCGCGTTAAGCTCGTTTAACAGGAGGTGTAATTAATTAGAGGACCAAGTTCACTGTCCTTTAGAGCTGACTCCACCGCGAGTGATGCCACCGGCGCTCTCTTAATACTAATCACCTACCCTAACTTTTGCCGGCGTACTCTGAGATGATCTTGTGGCAATTAATTGGCAGACGGGAGACGACAGGAATGATCGAGATCAAGCAAACTCACATGGAAAGTGTACAATAGACAAAAGTTTCGCGAAACTTTCGAACTCTTGAAAAAAAATTTAATAATTTTATTTTATCAATCCTCTATGGCTAAACTTATTTTCTTTTTAAAAAAATAAATGCATTAACAAAAAATAATTACTAATAAGAAAATGATGAAATAGATTTTTGAAAGAGCGATATTATTTATTATCTCTTAAGCTTATTTAATTTAGGAGTAAATATCAATTGATATATATTGCATAACGGACTAAACTGAGTCGAAAAGTCCTCTACTATTTTACAAGCCTCTACTATTTCGCGATGATTAACAAAATATTAATAACTAAAAATCGCTAAATATTGGTCTTTAATCATTTTTTACTGAATACTATCAATTTTACGGAAAACTGTAAGAGATATAAATCATTTATATTCCTTCTTTTCATAGAACTCTAAGAATTTTTTTCAGAATTTTTTATCAACTTTTTATTACTGCATTTTCTTATTTTTACCAACATGAGAAAATACGGTATTAAAAAATTCTAAAAAAATTCTTAGAACTTTGAGAAAAAAATAAATAATTTTTATTTCTTATTATTTTTCTGTAAAATTGATAGTATTTAAGTAAAAAATAATTAAAGATCAATATTTAGCGATTTTTAATAATTAATATCTCGTTAATTATTGCGAAAAAAAATTGCAAAATGGTGCAGGACTTTTCGACTCAGTTTAGTCCATCTTACCTGCTCAGGATGAATGCCGTAATTTAAGGACATTGTACATATGTACATATTAAGTGATCTATTTCTAAATGAAATATTAGGTGTTGGAAAAAGTTCGTGGCGTTTTTTTAATGCCATCTAACGGGAAAAACGCCACGAACTTTTTCCCAAACCTAATAATCTTAAAATTAATAATAAATAATATTGCTCTTTCAAAAATCTAATTTATTATAAACTTTATTATATTTTATTTTATGTGTGTGTGTGTGTGTGTGTGTGTGTGTGTGTGTGTGTGTGTGTGTGTGTATATATAATGTATGTTTATTTTATCAATTTTTTGCTCTAATTTAATTCATAGAGGATGAATAAATATAGAATAATATAAGAATCTTATTTATATTAGAAATATAACAATAAAATTATAATTCCTTTTCTGACTATTTTTTTACAAGAGTGCTTTTATGAAGAAATTTTAATCAAATATAATTTT
>Ga0157364_1009200_pt1 | contig 10236 bp, 4 predicted proteins | sample AttsexASBM2_FD_111476 | JGI IMG/M metagenome (GOLD analysis project Ga0157364, IMG submission 111476) | Fungus gardens microbial communities from leaf cutter ant in Ribeirão Preto, State of São Paulo, Brazil - Atta sexdens ASBM2 | ecosystem: Host-associated > Fungi > Mycelium > Unclassified ... | reverse complement strand
TGTGTGTGTGTGTGTGTGTGTGTGTGTGTGTGTGTGTGTGTGTGTGCGCGCGTACATGAGAGTTGTATGCAATTTAAACATATATCAAGAATACAGACCGCGCAAACTGTTTGCAGATAAAAATTAAAAGTAATATCACTTGTGTGTATCAAAGAAGCAAGAATGTTACTTAACTGAATAACTTCTCTCTCTCTAGATAAAGAAAATGTTTAAACAATTCTAAACAATTTCTTTTTCTAGAAGAAATTTTGGAGAGAGAAGTTATTTAATTAATTTGAGAGAATATGCTAATTATGATTTATATTCTCTAAATTTAAATCAGTGGAGAATTATAATCACTGACATCAATCCTGATATAATAAGCGAATAAAACGTGAAATCACTAACTTAGCTAACTTTTAAATTCAATATATATAGTACTGGAAAATTGGCAAATATCGGTATTTTAATTATATAAATATGTTCAAATTTTCTTTCTTTTTTTATCAAATTTCATTACCCAGTATATACCACTAAATATAATCAGTGATTCAAATTTAGAAAGTAAAGAATATTCGCTCACATTGGCGTCGAATTTTAAATGTCAATATGCATTTCTAATATTAAAGTGCATATCGATGCCGACGTGTCGAAATATCATCAGAAAGTCATCGATGTGCTTTTCACAGTATCACATCTATTGCGGGCTGGCTGGAAAGTCGACGGCGAGCGGACGCGACGAAATCCGATATTAAACGCAGTAGATAAATCACTCCCAGATTTATGCAGAGGGTCCGGGAAAATATTTTCGGACTGTGCTATACGAGCTGGCACTTCCGCACGCACGTTTTTATTTTCCAAACGTGATCGAGCAGACGTTGTTATTGAGTCCAGTAAACGTACTTAAGCAATAAGCATGGCCACGTAGTATCGAAATTAATTCAGCATTCGTAATAACGAATAATTTTCTTCGCATATTTGCGCTGTAAATATCATACGTGAGCTTCCGCGATTTAGATAATGTGTATTTTTAGTAGTCACGAGTCGTGCGATAAAAAAAAAGATGGGACATTAACGAGTCGTGAAAGGAGCAAAACAAAAAGAAAGTTAGAAACACCGCAAAAAGACAATCCTTTCTTACTGTTTTCAATTTTCATTAGGAACATAATACGTTTCGGACTTAATTAGCGTTTATAAAGTAGGTTAAAGCATTTTACTGCTGCAAGCTTTTTACAGTTACAGATCGCAAAGTCCGTTGGGATATTATGCTCCTTAAACAAAGTTACAAAAGAAGACAGTCTAGTTGCTATCGTTTTACATCGTGCGCAGTTTTATAATGAAGTTTGCAAGCAACCTCCGACCTTTCAGTTATACATGCTGCTTTATCACTATTCGAACATTTCTGAAGACCATTATTTCCTAAGTTTCTCAGTAGTAGTAGTAACTCGATATAATTCCGATCCGGATATAATACGGTTTTCGATATATTGCAGTCGATAATATTGTACCTCGTATTAGATACGTAATCGCAGCTACATATACAGTTACAATCACTTTACTCAATGGTAGAACTTCGTATTGCTTCCAATGTACTTAAAGATTGTGATCATAACAATCTGATAAAATAAATTCCAAAAAGTGTCCCAATTGCCCATTTTCTGTTATTTATCTTCAACTTCTATACCTTCCCTCTCATACAATTTTATTTTTCGTTATTCTTACTCTCTTCTTATCCATTCTCTCCTCTCGCAAATTTTCATTAGATCATCTCTTCCTCCGTACATTATTACATTATTTTATTAATTTATTCTATCCTGTTCATTCTTTTAACGAGAAAAGAAAAGAAATACTATTTATATAAAATTTTCAAATATTCAAAGGGAACACTTCAAGTTATATAGTATCTTAACTTTATTTCCATTATTATTATTATCATTATTACTATTATTATTAAATATATTTCATTGCTTTATTAAATGAGTAAAAAAGAATTTTAAGTAATGTAGCTCTCGATTTTATAATTGCTTTCAACGGAGAGAGAAAAATTACGAGTGGAAAAATTAAAATGATAGTTTAATTTAAATTGCAATCAAAATTAATTATAATTGTAATATATTTGCAGCTTTGGTGATCGCGCTCACATGTCGCATATTATTTATTAATATTGTTATTAATTGACTGGTTAGCGGACACAATAAACTCTAAACCTGAACTTCCAGTTGGCTTGATTTTTTTTTCCAATCGCGTGAAAACGAATTCTGAATATTTTTAATAAAACGCGTAGAATGTTCGAAGCGTTTTGCATTAAAACTATTGACGGTCAGCGAAATAACTGCAATAATACCTGTAACCGTATTTGTTAATTATTAATGCGTGTTAGCGAGAATTTATTCGTTGACCGTAGTAATTAAATCAGGGTGGGAACAAAAGAGCATTTAGTTTAAAACAAGAATACAAAGCAAAGGCATATCCTGTATTCCCTGCAAATAATTCTTTGCTATTGTTTGAGAAGGGATAGTATTATAGTATTATCGATTTCCTCTGCACTCATTTTAACAGAGCGTCGATTCAAAGCAAACAAATTAGATTTAACATTGTATTGTTAGTAACAGTATGGATACATGATGTGTAAAACGAATTATCGACATTTTTTTTTATGAATAATACAATATTAAATAACTCCGCGTTAGCATACAATAGTATATTCGTGCTTAACGTTACACTATTTCACCAGCTCTCTTTGGACTTCAACAAAAGTTCATCTGCGAAGCATGGGGGCTCGATGCGTACTGTCGTCTCTGTGCTGGAAACGGACAATCAACTTTACTAATACATATACGTTTTGAATACGCATGTCACCTGCAAGTCCTAGATCATGGATCAAAATGAAAAAAGACGCGGTACATTTGTGGAAAATTCCTTTGTCCGGTACTAATGCTCGCGATTCTTGAACAATGCGCTTGTAAATATCCGTCATTGCTACCGCAACAAATACCATTAATCTGGACCATGCGATTTACAAATTACAGTACATGTATCACGTTATAATAAATTTTATATGCATAAATATGTATTGTTCGATTTAACGTACCATATTTAGATTATATTATATGTAGAAGTTATATAATTATATGTTATATGTTACAGGATTCATTTCGCAAATGTGCACAAATTTCTCTCTTTCCAATCATATCTATATGTTCCAAAATTTCTTTATTCATAGAGAAACTTTGCTTTGGAGAAATAACCATATGCTTCAATATCCTCATTTGCATTTCTCCATACATTTCTTTCGATGAATAAAGGTTCAAGCACTTGCTCTGCAGTTTATTCATACGATTCAATATCTTCATTCACGTTCTTCGAAGTATTTCCTTGATAAATAATAATAAAAGAATGGGAAACTTCACTTCCCTTTATTTGCGTTATCCATTAACGTATTGGCAATTTGCAAAACATCCGCGCAAAGGTAGATAATTACATGCCGTGTTTCTGTATTTGAAAAGCAAAAGAGAATAAACGGGAATTTATATTAATCTTAACATATTTATATTGTTCCAATCAATAACGAGTTGTACAAGATACGAAACAAAGTTGTACAAATTGCGGAACAAGATAAAATTAATTGAAAGTGTTCTTAAATGAAACAGTAAAAAATATCTTTCAAACCTATCTAAATAAAGAAGGAACTTTTACATTACTTTATCAATTTCAATCTAAATAAAAAAATATCAATCAAATTTATCCACGTCTTATTAATTTACATGCAAAGTATGCCTCTACAATTGACAGACTTCTAGCTAAAAAATTACTCTTTGGACTTAAATCTCCGTCCTTGTCAAGTACAGAAGAGTGAATCGTCGTTGCATAACGACGTAACCCGTATCGTTCGTGCTTCCAGGTCTCGCGCGGGGCTTCCGAAGCGTCGTTTCCGAAGTAACGAGCCATTACTCTCGGTCAGATTGAGGCTGAGGTTGCAGTATGTTTTTTCGATAATTACCAGCGTACCCTTCCCGTCCTGCCCCCGTCTTCGACGAACGAGAACGTCCACCGCTAATATTAAATCAGTCGGCGAAAAAGTTGGCCGTTACTCCTGATATCGAGCGTCCAATTATCGCCGACGTTAAATCAGTTCGAAGCATTGTTTCCGCCCGCGGAGAGGGCCCCTATTAAAAGTTAATGCATTTGTCACACGAACCGCGCCACTATAGACAGACACACACCTACAAATGCATTTGCGCACACGGTGGCTCGCTGGTTGTTAGGTTTTTAATGGATTTATGATTGAGGAGCACGACCTAAAAAATTCTCAGCCTCCAGCGGACGAGGGAAACGAGCATCGTAAATGAATACGGTTAATCTCGTTGCGTCCCTTCATTATGAAATAACCTCTGCGTGGGGAAGAGATGCGAAATAGAGTGTGTGTGCAAGAGAGAGAGAGAGAGAGAGAGAGAGAGAGAGAGAGAGAGAGAGAGAGAGGGAAGAGGAAGAGACGCTTGGCTTGCACTTCATCAACTCGCCTTTCTTTTAATAAGCACATCGAGCTTTGCGGTGAACTCACCCTCTCTCGCTCTTGTTTCTTATTTTCCTTTTTTTCCACGTCAAAACGTGCTTCTAACCTCTCTACATTTATCACCGCCCACTGCAGCTTAAGCGGCAATTTTGTAGCGCGCTATGCATGTGCTTGCTTCAGCCGCCCCCGAGCAATCCCCTTAATGTGTACTTTTTCTCACTGTCATAATTGAGGAGCCGCCCGAGAAGGAGGCCGCGGTACTATCCTCGGGAATGTTCTTCTCCCATAAATTCCGACCTTACGCCTCGCAAGCGGTGGGGCTTTGTACCTCGGCGCGCCTCGTGTTACGAGATATTAGAAAAAATTTTCGCGATTTTTCATGTGCCCCCGACGCATTGTACTACACTAACCGAGGAGCACTAGGTCGTTCCAGGCTTTCGACTAATTCGTAGACATAATTTCATCATCGAGGGTCTATTTCAATTAGCTTACTTCCATCACACGAATTGAAATGTGTTTGAAAACATTCTTAAAAGTGAAGTATTACATTTTTTACATAAAAATGTTGCTTTAAATCTTTTAATATATTCAAATTAAGAATGTACTTCAATGTTGATAAAATGTACTTCATATTAATGTTAAGTATATTGAAAACTAAATTGATTCTAATAAAATCTTTAAATCTCAAAATTTAAGTCTTCGTAATTAAATAAAAGTTGTTTACGCGAATAATATTAATTATATTGTTAATCATTTTACATAAAAGTCTATGAATAAGGCTTAAAGTTATTAAAGTTATTAAAAAAAACATTATTAAGTATTTCATAGAGAATTTAAAAGACTCGAAAGAAATAAAATAAGATTTAAGAAAAAATAATTATTTTATCGCAACAAATTAACTTTATATGAAGTTGTTTAGAAAATATGCTGTACCCTTGGAAAAATAAATCCAATATCTCAAAATAAAACGTTTATTTGTTTTTTTTTTTTTTAAGAATTTCAACTGAAAACAATCTCTCAATGAAACGGTAGCTGTCATGAATTAAAAGTAAGTATCTCGCGTATCTTGGCAACTTCTTAAAGCAACTTTTAATAAGCTGGGCGAATAGCTAATTATATTATCTTTACTTTTAGCTTGGTTCTTATTTGGCATATCTTCATACCGGCATTTAATTCCCGCTAAACAAATTTCCGATTCGACGGACTTGCAGTAAAATTTTCATTACGATGAAAGATAGAACAAAAGTTCGCGATATGCAAGCTACTTTGCCTTACTCTTCGAGATGGCATATCTTAAAGTTTATTACAGATATAACATTATGTCATCCTTTTAAAAGTCAGTTTTTTTCTACGATTCGATTCATCCTTTCCTATCTTTAATGTTCTCAAAGATATTACAGAATTTTAAATAAAAAAATCTTGTATAAATATTAATTGTCGGATTAATTTATTTATATTTTACATAATCTCTAAATTGCTTTTTTTATTGACATTGTATTGATTAACTATTATTATATGTGAAATAATAACATAGAAATGTTTTCGATTCTTTTCGTCTTCAGCTGAAGACATTTTGTTTTTGTTTAGTTATTGAATATGTAAATAAAAGCTGAGCTTTATTTTCTTATTATTCTCAAATTACACAAGTTATATCTAATTCCATTTTTGCTGAAATCTTTATTGCACTATTACTGCAAACCGTGTGTGTACAGGTGCAAATGATGTGCAAATATATGTGAATATCTGCAATGTATTGAGCTCAGTTCCATGGATTCGCTAAGCCCAAATGACTGTGCGGATCAGTTATCCCTGCGGGACTCTAGATAGGTATATCAATCGCGATAAAGTCATCATGTTATCCCTTGAGATTAAATCCGAACACTAACGACGGCTCGTTCGTCAACAATTAACGAAAAAACGAACGTTTGCGAACAAATCCGCATGACCGCATTCAGTTCAATCCCCTGGCGCTTAGTTGTCGTCGTCTCGTCAATGTCGTGCTTTTTCTCATTCTCTCGTCTTTGACATAGCGATCGGCACTTCAGTCTCGGGCACTCTTTTTCCCGTTCGTCAGCCGGTCGAGCACCAAAAAGGAGGACGTTTTGACCGAGACGCTTTATCGAGAGGCGAGCTGCCCGATCGACAATATCTCGACAATTCACCCTCGAGCGGAACGCTGCCGATTCCGTCCGTTCTCTGCTCCTCACCATCACGTTCCACCTCCACCGCAATCTCGTTCCCTCGTCCTTTCCCACTTTTCTCTCTTTCATTCTCCCGTTTCTCATATTTTCCCCATTTTATTTTTCCCCGGAAGGAGAGCCAGCAGCCCGTGGCTGCCGTGCATTCGCGCCTCCCACTTTTCCGGCGCGGCGGTCCGCATGTATCAAAGGTACATAATAAATTGAATATTATATCCAACGGTGCGAACGATAGGACGAGAGAGAAAAAGAGATAAGGAGAAACAAGAGAGAGAGAGAGAAAGAGAGAGAGAGGGGGGGGGAGGGAAGAGAGAGGGAAAGACTAGAGAGAGCCAGGAGAATCAGCGAGAAAGAAGAAAAGCGATACCGTATAGTCCTGCGGGCCTGCGCCATGCGAGTTGAGCGCGTCCCGTCGCGACGAGCGTCCCGACGCCGCTCTCTCGACTCGCTCGACGGCGCGGCCAGCTCGACGCAGTCAGTACACGCGTCCCGACGCCCGGGAATGCGTCCGTTAACGGAGGGGTAGTTTTACCGCGCGAATCTACGATCGTGCGGGTGATACTTTGCCGGCAAAACGTACAAAATTCGCGGGTTTATTCGAAAAAGGAAAAAAGAAAAAGTACGCGGACGAAAGAGCGGAAAAAAGGGACATACGCGCGTATATGGCGCGCCGTGTCATACTCTTGCCAGTATAATGCTACACTTTTTTTGCGAGGTAATATTCCTCGGAATTATTAACTTTTTTTTTCCCCATCAAAGTTGACAGTGAAGTTAATTTATAATTTTAAATATCTTCCATTGAGCGGTGATGTTACGCTCGAGGTTCTAAATTTCTTCAGTATAACTGGAGTGAGTTTGACATGTAGATAACAGTTCATTGTCGATGTGGGTGCGGAGTGGCTTTGTAATTCGGACGACGCGATGCCCTGTGTATAAGGCTGAAGTAAAAGGCAGAAAGAAGGAAGAGATATGCCCACGTTAGTTTGCCACGATGCAATTGCAGTGCAGTTGCGTTCTTTTTGCGTGATAAGTTATCTCCGACGCTGAACATGACAGCCGGAGATCTCAAATAAAAATCGACGCCTAAAACCGATGTTACTGCTATGTTAACGTAAATGATATTGTTAAAAGGATGTTTTGGAGCATTTTGACGCGAGTAGTGAGTTATTGCGCTATATTTCACGTTATGCGTGGGCGCTGCAGCTTAGATAATCTTTTTTTTCCCTCTTTCATTATACGAATCACATACCGAGCGCGTTTCTCATACGACGCAAAGAAAGAAGAAAGTGCATGGAAGTAAAGATGCGTGTATACGATGCTATACAGTTTTATGAGTTTTATGAGGAGATATATTTGCAAGCCGATATATCTGATGACTAACGATTTCGAGGAATTTATACTTAAAAAGCAAAATTCGAATTAACATTGCTGGCTCAAATATTTTAGAATAATATTTCTGAATAATTAATATTTTATATGTATATAAATATTAATGTTAATGTTTTATACGCAATTCGTAGTAATATATAATATTAATATTTACAGTAAATAAAAGAATTAAATTTATGTTTCTTTTAAATTTAAATAAATTTCATTTTTATTTTCCTTCATAATCTCTGAAAAATTAATCTCCATAAAGTACTATTCAAATATCTTGATGACTATTTCGCAAATTAAAATTATGCTTATTTAATTAAATAAATTATAGTAATATATATATATATATATATGTGTGTATAAATCTCAATAAAAACTATAGATTTTCTTTATCAATTTACATATATAGAAGCGTAATATAAGTAATAAAAGAATCCATCCGCATTTTCTAAGAATATCATACAATTTTTATTAAAAGATCAGTTTTCGACGATGACACGGGTATTGCACAAAATACATCCATTATCGAACTCTTCGTATGTGGACATTAAAAATGCATTCGTTCGTATCTCTTCAGTCTTGCCAGGAAAAATATATAGCATCTATCTAGATAAATCGAAAGGAGTTAGAAGAAATATATAATACATTTGGAGAAAGATTGTAAAAATAATATTAAAATTCGTTTTATCAAATAAAATTCATTACATTGGGATTTTCGATATATATATATATATAAAATATAAATATTTCCTATAATGAAATTACGATGTATTTTTGAAAATTCTATTATCAGAGAGTTTCCATTGTGAGATAATATTTTCATGAATATTAAACATACTTCTATATTTCTTTCATTTATAGAAATTCCAATTTAATGTTTCCTCATGAGAAACTAAATGTCGCGTAGCGACGTGATTATGCGAATTTACCATCGTAGAACGTTTAAAGCAATTCTATTCAAATGAAATGATGTTTATGCACGATTTGCGTGATATCCGAATTAATCCATTTGCGCACAATGCCGGTCACTCATAAAGCAGACATATGTCCGTTCGTGGTATTATATGCTGGAATTATTCTTCGCATTTATGGAGGAGAAGCAGAGGGAGAGAGCGATTTGGTGCGCGGACGGCGATAGCTGGAATAAATCATTCGGAGTGATATAACGTCGTCAGTATGAGGGATCGCGGATCGCGGAGATTCCTTGGCGCGGGACGGAATCAAATCTGCCCCATTTGACGAGGAGGTATATTATCATAAAAAAAAAAAAAAAGATTATTGAGAATGCCGTCGAGATAAAGTCTCCTGGTAAATTGATCGGCCGCTTGGGAGTTTTTCCGCAACGTCGTTTCAGACGCGATTAACTCAGCTTGGATACGATTTTCGGCCAGTACGATCAATTCGTTGAGTTGGAAATCGACAAGACAGGCTGGAGAGAACGCCTATTAGGGAACGACAGTTTAAGCTCGCTGACTACGTCAGTAAATTCTTTCGTCGTATATCACTTTTTATATTTTCTATTCGCGCGATAGGGATCAATGTCACTTTAGGTTAGCGTCTCCCGCGTGTTTCATTTATACGTATTTTATAACGATCGTTATATATTCTGCCAATCTTGATATTGATCATGACACGAAACGATAAACTGTTCGTCGGGAATATGACATATACAAATTTTGAAGTTTAGCCAAACTAAAGAGAAATGTATATAAACGAAAAATTGAAAGTGGTGGTAGTTTTTCCTATACATATTTTATACGAATGAGAGAATGAAATTATACATATTGTGGCTATTTTATTTTTGAAGAATTAATGATACTTAAAAATTTATTTCTTTGAATTTTATCAAAAATAAAATTTTAATGATCCAAGGAAAATAAATTAATATGACAAAAATCCGACTTGAATTATATTAAATTAAAAAAAGTAACAGTATCAAGTTTCCCTTAAGAAAAAGTGTTTCAATATACTGATTAACTATTCAGTAACTGATGAAATATCAGTTACTGAATAGTTAATCAGTATATCGAAACATTTTTTCCTAAGGGTTGTATATTCTAATTTTATTGTGTGTATTGTATGTATACCATGAACATAGATTTAAATCGATATTTTAAGTTCCTAATTAATGATTAGAAAAATATAATAGAATAAATATTTTACACACAT
>Ga0157364_1009199_pt1 | contig 10238 bp, 7 predicted proteins | sample AttsexASBM2_FD_111476 | JGI IMG/M metagenome (GOLD analysis project Ga0157364, IMG submission 111476) | Fungus gardens microbial communities from leaf cutter ant in Ribeirão Preto, State of São Paulo, Brazil - Atta sexdens ASBM2 | ecosystem: Host-associated > Fungi > Mycelium > Unclassified ... | reverse complement strand
TTAGAAGGCCAAATGTTAACGCTTTAAAACCACAAAAAGGCGGGAAGATATATAAAATTTAAATTGTTATTTCGGTTGTATCAAATCTAAAGCTCAGAACTTTTTTGTACACCTAATATTATTCGGCTCGAAATGCTATCAAATTCCTTAATTTATGCTCATATCCATCTATCCTATATTAAGATTTATTATTAATTTTTGTAACTCAGATTGATTTTTTATAACTCAATATTGATTTTTACATTCAAATGTAAAGGATTTTATCCTTTGTTAAATAAAAATTTGAATAAATAATTAATTACTCTAAAGAATTAAACGTATTATTTTCAATGTGTAACAATTTTAATTGAAATATGTATATAATAAAGTTTCCTTATTGTATGATTCTAAAATGAAAATTATTTTGAAAATTAATTTTTATCTTAATATATTTTTATGTCTCGACAGAAATTACATAATTACAAATCAAAGACTTAAACTAAATCATCACTTTTTTACTTTACAATTTAATTTCTTATTTTTTATTTATTAAAAATCATGCAAATTTTATTTATTCAAGTCGTACAAAATTATACTCGAAATGTAAAAATTTAAGAAAAAAATTATATGTAGTAAAGCGGGAGTACTAGCTGAGTAACTTTATATTTAAACAATTATAAGTCTTCATATAATTGACTAATTGAATGAACTTATTGTGAAGTTTCCAATTATGCTGTCTCGTCCGGATGGATATATGTAGATTTTTTTAAAGCTCAGATTTGTACATCACTTAAATGTTACCAAAGTACCCTTTATTCCTGTTGAACTATAATATATCACTTATAGGTACTACAAAGTATTCATATTATAATATTAAGAGTTGCTAAATATTACAGATTGAAAAGAAGGATCTTTAACTATCAGCCGATTGTAGAAACGCGCGAATATCGCTGAGGACTCACTGAAGACAACTGAGGACACCATCCCGCGGTACGCCGAATTTTTTTCAAATTAGTACTTTCTTGTTAGCTGCAAAGGAAGTCGAAGCATATTTAGTTGAATGAATTGAGAATAGTCGACACCTACTTTATGAAATTTTGTCTTGACCCATCAACCTAGAGTCTGGAAGGAAACTGGACTATATGGGAAACGAAAAGAAATGAAAAAAGAATCACAATTTTTCTGTTGGAATTTCTAAGATTAAGGTAGAACTTACAATTAATTAGTGAAAAAATGCAGAGTTCTGGTCTGTCTGGAAATGGCTTGAACATAATTATAAATTGAGATCTGCCAATTTAGCCAGAGGTCTTGAGTTTCGCCGGAATCTTGATAATGAGGTCGTCCACGAGGGTAATTTGAGAAATCTGTATGGCTGCTAACGTTTGCATCCTTTGGGCGGTTGCAAGTCTCAGAAGAGTTATTAATTTGGATGGAGATGAATTTCAGCGAGAGGCCTTCATGGAGGTATAGGGACGCCTAGAGGATATAGGTGCGAAATGATTAAGGGGTGGATCCCAAATCAAATTATAATGTGGCCTCTGTGGCCTTATTATTGCAATTCCCTTGCAAAAATCTCACCAGTGAGAATCGATTTCGTTTATAGAGAAAAGAGAGATGGCTGCGCGGTATATTCAGAGTTGAGTAAGATTTTGTACTTGATAACATTAATGATAGAAACCGCTGATAATGGCGGGAAAAAGCAAGAAATATCTTTTTTTCCTGCATAATTGCCACCATAATTTGAGAAGTTTAGTGTACTGTGTTATTGTAGACTTAGTCAAGGATGCGAGGATAGCCTCCATCGTTGTCGCTGATATTACTCTGATCAAAAAGGCTTGGCTGATAATTTAGCGACAGCCAGGGAAATCTTGTTCCATTCGGGGTGGATCTTCCTGAAAGGAGATGACAGCATATTTCTATTCAACTGAAATTGTATTGAATGATGAGCCATTTGAATAGAAGGAATCAAGATTGAGCTGGCTATCAGAGAACAATGACTACTCTCTTTGCTCTATCCATAACGATCTTTCGCAAAACTCTTGTTATCAGAATGAATAAAACATGAATGGAAACATGTAGAAATAGTATTCATTCCAATCTAATGTAAATGCATTTACTGCGTAGGCTAGCGGATCTAAGAGTCAAGAGACGAATTTAGGATACTTCGGCGAATAAATCAATATCAACACGGCCGAAATGCTCTATGATTATGTCAAAGTAGCCCTGATCTAGAACCCACTCTGTTTTCTCTGAAAATATCCGAGATTCAAAATCTGCTTCTACATTTTGTGCGAAAGGAATATATACGGTATATAAAAACAAGCCGCGCTCTTCATATTAACGCCAGATTTTTCTCGACAAGTGCGGATATTTAATTGAGCCTATGCAATTGATAAAGGACTGGGCCGTAAAATTATTCATTCTCAACAAAATGTCGCAACTTCTCTGCTGAGAGGCGAATGATCTCAGTGGGTGGAAAGCTGCTAAAAGTTCTAAATAATTGATATAATAATGTGGTTTTGTTTATCCTCAGGTGATTAAAACCTATGTATTCGTATATTACCGATCCATTGCGCGTCAGAGAGGCGTCAGTAAAAATCTTCAGTTTAAAGCGACCTGACTTAATAATATTGCTTTGTATCGGATTAGCAAGAATGATTCTCACCATAAGAGGTCCTCTCTAATTGAAATCGAGGACTATCCTGGAATCAAAATCTCCATCAGTTATTGAGAGCGCTAAGAATTTTTCGTTTTCTAAAAATCTTATAATCTTCGTAAACGTAATAAGTAGAGACCCTTGAGATCGACTGAAATTAAGAAATTTCCCGGGGAGGCGAATGAGAGCTTTCCAATCCTCCGTTTTAAAATGGGGGGCGATAAACTCATTGAGTTGTTTTAAATTCAGAATGAATCTCCAGCTCCCTGAAGCTTTCTGAATCATAAAAAAATGCCGATAGAAATTTGTCCTCACAATTGGATATCCTCTCGAGAGCTCCCTTACGACGGAGACAATCACGTGCCAGCAAATGTCTTCCTCCGTCCTGGCAAATCGAGGACTCTATGATCTGAGGCATTGATTAATTGTGGAAAGACAATTTATACTCAGTAATGACTTCGAGAATTATGGATCTGAGGTGATCTTCCTCCAACGAAGCGATAATCTGCTCGCCATCTTTACCTGATGATCGTCTCCTCGAGCTGGATTTGGACCGGCGACTGCTGCTCGACGCCCTTGCTCTCCTTGATGACCGATTTTGTCCTCCATGGAGAGACACGTAAATTTCTCGCCTTAGTGTGGACAATTTGCGTCGGTTGTTTAATAGGGTTGTTTAATAGGATGCTGTTGCATCTTTCTAGACATTGTTAGAAGTGTCCTAACGATGTCCAATAAGATTTTTCCATAATCGTTGCTCTCTTCCCCGAAGGATCTACCGAAGAGGAGATCCAAGCAGAACAACAAGTTACGGTAACATCGAAATGACATTAAAATGAATCGGAAATGATTTTTAATGATAATTTTGGAGTTATTTTGATATCATAATAACTTGTTGTTCTGCTGTATTTTTAACGAAAATGTTAAGAGCTGATTTGATCTGCGCTCTCCTAGAAAAAGTCAATAAAAGAGGTCAGCTAGGAGCATCGTTCCTTCATTGACTTTTGGCACCACTGGTATCTGGGCTAAGCAATTGTTGTATTTCAGACACAAGAAATTTCGAAATGGTTTCTCCTAGAGCGCATAGAATCATATCGTGGTCTTGATCCTTACAATTAAACGTATTCCTTTTGATAATTGAATTATTCCTTAATACTGTCCTGTATACTGGATTTAGCTTGGGGGTCCTTAAAAAAATTATCTCGATAGGAGAATATTTTTTCATGAGAGTCTCTCTTTCATAGAGACTTTCTGTCTCCAAGCTATTATGAATGAGGTTACGTCACTTCGACGAAACTAGATCGTTCCAAAGTTGGGACTCCGTTCCCAACTCGGAATCGAACAGTTCCTTTATCAGAGCATTTGCTGTGTCCCCATCTATCTTCACTATCGCAGGAGTTTCAGACAGTTTCTTGAACCTATATGGGCGTCGGAGAAAGCTCATCTTCATTGCGAACCGAATCTAAAAAATACGAGGAAATATAATTCGATTTATCTGATTCTTGATCCTTATCTGCTCGAGAGGGATACGTCGATATGGGTGAGCGAATCGAACGAGATCCTCTAATCTCACTCGGCGTCAGAATGTCAATTAAGCTTGCTATCTTCTCTTCGAGGGCTGCGATTCTTTAGAGGATGAATTTTTTCTTTTCTTCTCGTATATTCCTATATCCTATGGTTGTTCTTGACATTTCATCTAAAATTGACACGCTCGACTATTGGGGAATTGCACAACAGGAAAACAATGAAGACCCAGACCTGCGTAACAGGAAGTGAGTGGCAACAAGCCTTTTTTCAAACCACTGAAGTGTTGGGAATAGCGCAATGGAGCGCATTATATATATCCATTCGGAGGAGACTTGGCATAATTATTAGGTATGAGAAAAAGTTCGTGGTGTTTTTCCCGTTAGATGGCATTAAAAAAACGCCACGAACTTTTTCCCACATCTAATATGATAGACAAATGAGAATTGCTTTAAAATATTGCATGTTTAACTAGCTTAATAATCAAGCATTCATAGATCTTTACTATATTTTGTAAATAAGAAAAGATTCGAATTAAATATGAAAAACTAGAGAAGCTAGAGAAGCTTAACGTACTTCACTCATAAAACATATTGAGACCTGAGAAGTAAGTTGAGACATAAATTGAGATGAAGATTAATTGTTTAATAAGTTTATATATTATATATTAAAAAAGTAAAAGAATTAGGTGTATTAAACAAATTTATATTAAAGTTTTAGCTTTTATTTATAATAATTTGTAATATTTTTATAATAAAAGTTGCATAAAATATATCTTTAATCGTTTTTTATCGTATCATAAATAGCATCAATAAATATAGAGGGCATTCTGAAATTCGCAAATCAAAATACCACATTCTCTCAATTTTAAAAGAATTAAATAAAAAAGTTATTTATAAGTTTTTACTTTAAGCAATAGAAGAATCTATGAAATAACAAAGGTTTTAAATATGTATAGCCAATTCGAACTACGTGTTTAGATGGACTATGTTTAAACATTGATAATGCATACTTTATAATACTACCGCATGTGCAATTCATGGACAAATGGCCGCCTAAATAATAATCTGTATAATTTGCATAATCTGTATATATGTGTAATAATTGGCTATATTTAACTCTTTATCTCAAAAATGACTGCTCAAAATAAAAATGAATACAACTTTTTTTACTTAAGAAGACTTTTAGAAAATTCTTTTTCTGTTTTGATTCGTGAATTTCGGAACACCCCGTATTTTATACATCTGAGTTTATAAATTATTTGAGATATTAGGAATACAAATTAGTTCGGTCCATTTTTTGTGTTCAAAAATGCATTTATTTCAAAATGAATGAACAGATCAATTAAAATATTGTCCATCGTTGCCTACTACTTTTTCCCATTTCTCAAGCAATTTTCGAATTCCATCGAAAAAATGACTCGTCTTTGGAAGATCCAATTTTGGAGCCAATTTTCGATTTCTGCGAAAGAAGTGAATCGGTGACTTGCTGCATCCTTCGGAACAACCAGTAATCAGAAGGAGCAATGTCCGGAGACGCGGGTGCGGTAAAACATCCCATTTGAGCGTTTCCAAATATTTTTTTTACTTTAGCGACATGAGGCTGAGCGTTGTCATGAAGAATAATAACTTTATCATGTCTTTGCTCGTATTCCGGCCGTTTTTCTCGCAATGCACGGCTCAAACGAATCATTTGTAGCCGATACCGATCACCGTAATGGAATCGCCAGGTTTCAGCAGCTCATAATAAACAAGATCCTTTTGGTCTCACCAGATACAGAGCATGATCTTTGAACTATGAATGTTCGGCTGTGGTGTTGATGTTGAGGTCGATAGCAACGATTGATCGGGCTTAGCGTAGTATTTTTTGTTCTTGGGGTTGTCATAGAATATCCACTTCTCATCTCCAGTCACAATCCGATGAAAAAAACCTTTTCTCTGTGTTTTTGAATCAGCTGTTCGCAAGTGAAAAATTGCCTTTCAACGTCTCTCGGTTTCAGTTTATAAGGCACCCAATTTCCTTGTTTTTGACTCATTCCCATGGCTCTCAATCGTACAGAAACGACTTGTTGAGTTACCCCCAATGATTCTGCAAGCTCCTCTTGCATTTGATTCTGATCTTCTTCGAGTAATGTCTAATTCTTTATCTTCGAATTTTTTTGGTTGTCCAGAGCGAGGTTTGTCTTCAACGCTGAAATCTTCTTGAAACGTCGAAACCATTCCCTACATGATTTATTAGTTGGAGCAGTGTCACCATAAACTTCGACAAGCATTCGATGGGCTTCAGCTGTACTTTTCTTCCAATTAAAGCAGAAAATCAAAATCTCCCGCAAATGCTGCTTGGTTAACACAAAATTCGATATCTCAACACAGTGAAAATCAAAGTTTTTGTATGAAACTCAAAGCGATATAAACTGAATATTATTAGCAGATGTTAACCTCTCTGAAACCGGCAAAATCAGCTGTCACTATGAACCATTCACAATAGTTGGAGCCACCTTTAGGGAAACGGACCGAACTAATTTGTACTCCTAATATTCACTAATGCTCTTTAATATTAATAATTTAAGACATTTAACTTAATTAATTCCACTAGTGTTGGCTAAAATTTTTTAAAAACCATAAACAAAATAGCAAACTTGAACATTAAAGTTAATGAATACTAATGACTTTATCCACTAATTTATCCAATAACTCTTTCCTTAAATTTATATCATTTTTTTTGCCCTTTATGTGAATCATTTTCGAAATAGTTCTTTTTCGGAAATTAGTTTCATGATCTAAAATTTCAATATTTGTCTAATCAAAGTTATGATTGGAGCTAACAATGTGTTTCGTGACTACTGAGTGTTCGGATTGATCTACTATTTATCTTATATTATTTCGATTTTTTTTTTACTCTAATTCGAAACTGTCTCTTCGTTTGTCCGACATAAGAGCCGTCGCGATCATTACAGTTGAATTTATATTATAGATTACATTATTATTATCTTGATGTTGGTTTTTATCTTTGTGTGTCTTTATAAATTTGTCTAATTTGTTGAGAAATCGATATTCTGTCATAGTTTTTGATTTATCTATTATATTAATAATCTTGTTTGTAATCGATCTAACGTAAGGAAATATAATCATTCACGCAGGCTAAATTAATGCGTAATAGAATGGACATAAAACGTAATAAATTAAATTTTAATAGAATATATATAATATGTTTAATATCTGTATATATATATTAAATATATATTTAATTTTTTTAATACAATATATATATTTTATTATAATAGATTCAATTTTAATTTTATTAAATTTATTTTTGACATGAATCTTGTTTTTTTGTTGAAATAATGAATTGACATAAATTATACACTTATTGAAGCACGTTCGAAGCTTGAATTTTTGAAACATTGTAAAAATCATGGTGTCATTCCAACTCACTTAAATTACATTTACAACAAAAAGTTAAATTTACATCATAGATTTATTAGAAGATACAGAAGGATGACACAGAAGGATTCGGATTTAAAAAAAAAATTACTAGACATTGAAATTTTGATTTTTATAGAAATATTGACTTCTTGCAGAAAAGATTATCTTAGATAACTTAGAATTTAACAAATTCACTACATTTGGTTTAATATCTTTGATCATCGATATAACAATTCATAATTCTAAAATAGATTATATATAATTCTAAAATTATTCTTGAAACATAAGAAGAGATTTTATTGATATATAAGAATAATCTTGATAATTCCATAAAAATCCAACCGATACAATTTTCTTTCATTTTAAATAACAACAAAGAAACAAAATTACTAAAGTTTAGTCCCATTAAATTGGATCTAATCTCCTTATTAAACATTAATATTGAAGTGGAAAAATTTAACGTTATTTCTTTAAACCCACTAGACCAGAAAAAAAATTCTTTAATTTAATTGATAACTTAATAAACAGAACTATCCCACTGTCTCTAATTTATTGCAAATGAGTAATAAATTTAGCCTTTCGGACTCTCACAATAAGGTACATACAAAGAATTCATACATAAAAGAATTTATCAAAGTGGTTTGTTGAAAGTGGTTCGTTTCGAAATAAAATTGATTATTTATTTAAAATTAGAAATATTGCTATCCCAGAATTTCATCGCTTTCTTCATAATAATCCATAGATAAGAAATTTTGAAACAAAAATTAATAAGATGATTAACTGCACATTGGTGTAAAGAGAATGAAGATATAGTTCACACTTGCTAATAAAGGTATTGTGACGGTAATTATGGAACTATCTCTTTACAATCACAAAGTACATGTGCTCCTACACCAACACATACTGTAAGTAAAGAAAAATTTGACATTAATGATAAAAAGACAACTAAACGATATGTTAAAAAATAGGCATAAAAAAGAATTATTTATTTCAGACAAAGAATTTTATAGTCTCCTAGTGACTCAAATCTGTCAAAAACTAATGGATTACCTAAGATATACAAAAATGGTATTCCGTTTATGATCATTGTGTCTTCCATAAATACATCCTTATATCCAATAGCTAAATTCCTACAAAACATCATTTCAAAAAGTATCCCTCCTGCAAAAAGTCAAATAAAAAATAGCTTTGTATTTTACAAATCTTTAGCTGGAATGACAATTGATTTATCGGAGATGATGGTTTCTTTGGATTACTTCTCTCTTTACAAACACCCGCTAGAACTGGTGATAGACAGTGTCATAAAAAAGTGGAATTACAATACTACATAAAACGGACCATAAAAATACCTAAGGATGAGTTTATCAATGCGATAAAATTTATATTGACATTTATATATTTCGCATTCGAAGAAGTCACTTATAAACATGACTCATGACGCCTATGGGCTCCTCTCTATCATCGATTATTTCCGACATTGTTATGATTGATTTAGAAGAGAAATTTTTGAATTCTCTCAGTTGCCATAGCTCTGTCTATTATAGATATGTTAATAACGATATATTTATGATTGCTCCAAATGATACCTCATATTGCAGACATATTTAATAATCATTCACATAAAAGGCTAAAATTCATAATTGAATATGAGGAGAATCATTGTTTAAATTTTCTTGATATATTTGTTATCAACAAAGATAATAAAATTATTATAGTATGGTAGTATCACAAAAAAACATTTTCAGATACTTGTCTTTTTCTTCAAATCATCCTACATGTCATAAAATTGGAACTATATTCGGACTAGTAGATAGAGCGATTTTGTTATCCAATTCATTTTTTTACAAAAAAAACTTAGAACTTGTTATTGAGATTTCATTGAACAATATGGTTCCTTTGAAAATGATTTTTGATCATATCAATAAAAGGATTAAAAACTTAGCAGTCAACAGAATTTTTTTGGCAATTGAGAGTAATAATTCAAATATGAAAATGAAGAGACAATAAGGAGATGAGACAATAAGGAACATGATTATATTTCCTTACGTTAGATCGATCACGAACAAGATTATTAATATAATAGATAAATCAAAAACTGTAGTAGGATATCGATGTCTCAACAAATTTATAAAGACACAAAGATAAAAACCAACATCAAGATAATAATAATGTAATCTATAAAATCAACTGTGATGATTATGATGTATTTCATATCAGACAAATGAAGAGATAGCTTCGAACTAGAGTAAAAGAACATCGAAACAATATAAAATTAGATCAATCTAAATACTCAGTGGCCACGAAACACATTATTAGTTCCAATCATAGCTTTGACTGGGCAAATGTTGAAATTTTAGATCATGAGACTAATTTCCGAAAAAGAACCATTTCGGAAATAATTCATATAAAGGGGCAAAAAAACTTTATAAATTTAATGAAAGATACTAAGTTATTGGTTAAATCTTATTTTAATATATTTGACGACATATGCGAACATAGTTTTTAATATTTTCGAACATACTTGTTTATTTTATAATTCATCGATATATATATATATATATATATATATATATATATATATATATGATATAATATAAAAATGTCAATATATAGCATTTTATTATACACGCTGACACAATTTTTTTTTTTTTTTTTAT
>Ga0157364_1009198_pt1 | contig 10238 bp, 11 predicted proteins | sample AttsexASBM2_FD_111476 | JGI IMG/M metagenome (GOLD analysis project Ga0157364, IMG submission 111476) | Fungus gardens microbial communities from leaf cutter ant in Ribeirão Preto, State of São Paulo, Brazil - Atta sexdens ASBM2 | ecosystem: Host-associated > Fungi > Mycelium > Unclassified ... | reverse complement strand
TTTGCTACCACTTTGCAAGTCCCAAATGTCTAGCCAAATAATGGCCATGTCAGATTTTGGCAATAATTTGATGATTTTTAGTCTTGATGTGATTATAATATTGTTGAAGATATAGTTGTTCTTGATTATGGTTTCAACTACATCTGTAAACAGTGGAGTGTTTGTATTTTCTATGAGGTATGGAATTTCTATGATTTTAAGGTATAATTTTGATTGCAGTAGTTAAGAGAATTCAATATTGTTAGCTTCTATATAGTTGATATTCTTAATATAGCTTTCTACAGTTTGGAGGTCTGATATAAAGGTGACTTTGTTAGTAACAATAACTATGCCTGTCTGTTCTGCTCAAACAAAATCAGCTTTGACATCTGACTTGATATTCTTAAGTGTTCCATTGATGTTGCTGATGTAGGTACTTGATTCAGATAAGAATTTAGAACTGTTATCATTGTTTATTAGAACAATGATTTGTTTCCTCAAAGGCTCTTTCATTACTATATTAATTTTAGATCTTGGTTTACTATTCTCTTTGATAATTTTCTGAATGTTTTCAATTTTATTTGTTTGTAGATTAAAAAATATTTCTTTGATTTTGAGAACTTCTCTAGTATTGTTAATTAATGAATTCAATGTTTGAGTATACAACTTTGTCTTTCCTTTTAGTTTGTTCCTTGTCTTTTTTTTTGATTGACTATTCTTTTTGAAGAATTTAATGATCTCATTGATCTTCTTAGGTATTTTTGCTAGGATCAGAGGGAGTAGTTTGTTAATGCTTGCTGGTTTGTCATCATCTTTGACATTGTTGTTTTTTAGAGCATTAGGTGAGGTAATCTTCAGTGTAAACTTAGCTGCAACTTTGTTTCTAAAAGAGATGTTATTACTGTCAGCAATGAGCATATCCCATTCTGCATTATAGATGGCTGAAATGAAATTCCAAGCTTTTTTATCTATATCTTTAAGATTTTCAAAATTATTAACTTTATCTTTATTAACCTTTTTGTTGAGAATATAGTTTGACATTCAACATAAAGAAGTTTTGATGTTCTTAATATCAGATACAATGTATTCTATAGAACCATAAATAGAAATGGGATGTAAATCACTATCCCAGGCATTTTGTTCCATAGCTTGATTTACATCATATAGTAGTTGGATATTGAAAGCTTTCTACAGAGTACTATTAGTATTATTATTAGAAGTACCCTTACTATGAGGCTTGGATGCTATCTTTAGGGCAGAGCTCTCATGTTTACTATGTTGTTCATTCATAGTACTGTTGGTGTCAGCTGCTATACTGACTCATTTCTTATTCTTCTCCTTATCCTTGTAGGATAGTTGAGAACTGTTTACTGGTTCTCAAAGGTTGACATCAGGTAGGTTGTTATTGATTTTCATACACTCATGGTATAGAATAGAAGAGTATCTCAAAGAAATTGATGTATTTCTTGAGTTTAATTTGAAAGAGAGAGGAAATCTCCCTCTAATATTGTTTATATTCATATCAGAAGGTAAATGAGTCATTGAGAGTCAAAAAGAATTAGCTGAAGAGTGTGAACTTGTATATTTGCAACTTCTCTTATAGATACTACTATACAAGATGGAGGTAAGAGAGAAAGGAGCAATGTTGATTATCTTTTGTTTTATTACTTGAACTTAAGTCAAAATATCAAGTAAGTTAGTAATATAACTGAGAATGTTAGCCAATTTTTTGTTAGTCAAATTATCACTATACCAGAGTTTTCACTGTGAACAAGTAGAAGAATTATGAGAACTATTAGGACAATTAGTAGAATTAGTAGTGGGAGTATTTTCTTGATTGGAATTATTGTTTATAAGAATAATACTTGGACCAGGGTTAGGCAAAACTATTCAGGAAGGTCAAATTGTATAGATTAGAGACTTTAGAAATGATCAGCCTCTTTAGTATATGTATCTTGATTGTTGTGGAGCATTTGGAGGATAAGCCCTAGTCAAATGTTCACTAAGATAAAATACAGTATTGAAAGATGTCCCAAGCAGTAGAACTAGAGTTGACTCAGAATAGATTCAAGAATTATGATAGGAAAAAGCCATTGGACTTATTGCAATGCAATCTAACATTGAGATATTTGTAGGTAGAACTATAATAAAGAATTTAGTGTTATGATCAGTACCTTGAGGATACAGCATGGAGTTGGGTCAAGGGTATGATGACATGATCGGCTATGCTGGAGTAGTCTCAGTCAGCACCTCATTTCTTCCTCTTTGTTTCCTCATACTTTATGACTTCTTTGCTTCATAGACTACATGTTGTTTTATCATGTACTCCTAGTATATATAGCATAGATACTATTCTGTATTCTTATGCTTTACCACTTATACATCTCCCTTACTCTTTCTCAAGTCTTTGCCTTAGTTGCAACCTGAGCTCAAGCTTAAGGTCATTACATTTAGTAGATGAAACTACTCAGAAGTAATAGCAGACTTAGGAGTCTGATAATACTGTCAGGTATAGTTTATACTAAGAGACAAAAACCTGTAAGGTTAGCTTAGAGATGTATAAAGTATAGAAACTCCATATAATGAGCTTAGTGATGTAGACTTTCTAAGATGATCTTAGTTTCAGCTTATATACTATACTGTATATATACTACATGATCACAACTTTAGAGAATTAAGACAAAGTTCAAAGAAGATTGAGTACTAATTATTAGGCATGGTTCACATTTTGTTATCTAAGATCTAGTAAAATATCTCAGAAGTCCAAGTAAGTTATTTAGTACATCACCCAAAAACATAGAAAATGAATTAGAACAACTTTTGGTTTCTGAAGACTCAGAGTTAAGTCAAAAGATGAATCTTATATAGAAATTACACAAGAAACCCCAATAAAGTTCCAAGTACAAAAGTATCTATCTTATATATACTAGACTACTGGTTCATACTATACTAACCTTAGCCTACTCTAAAGGCTATGCACATTACATGTCATTGACATGTGAGCTAACATTATTGTTCTGGAACCTTTTATATTCTTTTATGTAATACATGATTATATAATTGTGACTTGTGATAACTTGTGATGTTATACCAACTTCTAACCCTAAGTTCAAAATAGAAAATAAATGAAATGGAAAATAGAAAGAAAATAAAGTCCACTATCTTTAATTCTGATATTACCTTTATTTCAAGGTTTCTCCTCTAGAAAAACTGACCTCTATTTTTGCTAGTTTCTCTCCAGCTTCTTTAAATATTTTGCCTCAAACTTTCCATTATCCTATTCATATAACATCTTTGCTATATACTTCTTTAGTAATTCTCCTCTTCTAAAGTTTCTTTCCTCTGCTATATTCAACTTTTCTTGCCTTCTTACTTTTATATTTAGTTTCTCCTCAAACTTTGCTACTACTTTCCTTACATTTTCCAAGTCTTTCTCTTTTTCCCATCTATTATGCTCTGTTATAAACCTCTTCCATCACACTAAATATTTTACTATTTTCCTCACTTTTTTTAATTTAGTATTTTTTTGACTTTTTACTCCTCAACTTCTTCTACCTCTACTAGTTCTACTTCTTCTGCCTTTTGCCCTTCTACTTGCTCTTTATATTGCACTGCTCAACTAATTCTCACTACCAAATGAATTCTCATTGAAGTTAGCAACTGTAATTTGACTGCATTGATAGATAATATCTGTTACAATCAATTCCTCATGGATTCAGCATGAACTAGGGTCAAGGGTAATGATAACATGATTGGCTGTGCCATAATAGTCTCAGTCAGCACCTCATGTAGTAGGTGCTATATCCTTGCTTCCTCCTTATATTTTATGACTTGTTTGTATCATGTACTATAGACTATTTCCTCATGGCCTCTTATTATATATAGCATAGATATACTTCTGTATCCTTACATTTTACCATTTGCAATCTACCCTTCTCTTACTCTCAAGTCTTTGCCTAAGTGCAACCTGAGCTCCAAGCTAAGGTTGTAACACTCTCTCATTAATGATATATAGACTAACATATCAGTTTACTAGTTTCCTTGCTAGTTATTCTTTGAATACTAGATTTTTTGTGTTCAACATCACTTTATCTCCTTTTTTCCACTCTTTGACTTCTTTCCTTCCCCTATCTACCTATCATTTCATCTTATCCTATACCTTTCTTAATACTGCCCCTACTTCCTCCTGTACTTTCTTTATCCTTTCAGCAAACTCTGTTGCTTTCTCTACTTTTCCTTTTCTTCTAATATTTACTCCTATTCTCAATTTCCTACCATAGTCTGCTATAAATAAAGATACTTTGGTTGCCAAATATGTTTTATTGTTGACTGCAAATTCAGCCATCACTAGCCATTCTAGCCAATTCTTCTGTTTGTGATTTACAAAGAATTGGAGATATTATTTTATCTTCTGATTTATTTATTTAGTTTGCCTATCTATTTGTGGGTGAAAGAATATCAATAACTTGGTTTCAATCCCTAATATTTTGTTCAGCTCCCTCATCAACTCTACTGCAAATTTTATCCAACACCACACTCTCTGGCAACCTGTGCAACTTCCACATGTTATTTCTAAACAACCTCACTAATCTCTCCACCAATGTTTCTTCTGTTGTTGTCACAAAATGTATTATCTTGGACAACCTATTGTAGACTACTAGAATTGCATCTTTCCCAGCTACTAACAGTAATTTGGTTATGAAATCAACCATCAGGTATGTTCACAGTTTCTCTGGAACTTCACTCAACTTCAACTTTCCTACTAGTACCTCTGTCTGATTCCTTATCCTCTGACACATATCACAACTGTTCACATATTTTCCTATATATTTTGTCACTTCTGGCCATCAGTAATTCCTCATTACTAATTCTATCATCTTCTATCTTCCCCATGTTCTACCACCAGTATATTATGATATAATCTGATTATCTCTACTCTCAGTTCCTTATTCTTTGGTATATATATTTTTCCTTCTTTTAATACCAAGTCTCCCTCTATCTGCCACTCATCCCCTCACAATACTTTAACTCTTGTCTTCTTCATCTTCTTTACTACTCTAATTACTTTTTTGTATTTTTCTCTAGTGATTTTTATTTTTTCTACTATATCTATCTTTATTATTACTTCTGATAAATTATCAATCCATTGCTCTTTAATTAGTGTCTGATTTGTTGTGGCAACCACTAGTCACAAAGACCAATAGAGACACAAATAATAAATCTCAAAGATAGATATTATTGTGAAGATCACAAGAGAACTCAATAAGGAGTCTCTACTGTATTCCTATACTATTTATACAAAAGTCTCATGATCTGTGCTAGCAATAAATAACCCTATCCTAATGTCCATATGTTAACCCCATGTTCTCTATAAGGACACTATGTTATCTACATATACTCTGATATCATTCTTCTAGCCTCTTCTCTCAAAGTCTAGGCCTATGACCTCACATCATGTGACATGTCATGTGACTGCAGTCACATGCCTCTCCATCATCAAAAATCAAAAGAAAAGAAAAGAAATATTAAATCCAGAAAAATAAATAAAAGAAAAAGAAAATTGTTAGTGTCCAAGCACATTATGACATGATTGTCATTATCATTTTCTATTTTTACTTTCCAGTCTGATCCCCTACTAAGTCCATCTACTTTTCCCATTTTTGTTTCTAGTACATGTTTTAGAGTGATGTCAAATCTTAATAGATAGAGTATCCAATAGGCTTGTCTTTTGTTTAACTTCTACATCTTCCTAAAATATTCTAAGTTCTTGTGATCTGTTCAGACCTCAAACTTGAACTTGGCACCTTCCAATAAATGCCTCTAGTTTTCCAACCCTCTTATTACCACCAACATCTCTTTGTCATGAATCTTGTAATTTTTCTTTATCTTATTTAGAGATTTTGAGAGAAATACCACTGGTATCTATCATCCATTCTCACATTCCGTAGATAATACACCACCTGTTGTATAGTCCAATGCATAAACTTCTATCCTCATTTTTTTGTGCAAGTCCAGTATCACTAATACCAGTTCTTTTGTAAACCTCTCCTTCAACTTCTTAAACACTTTTTCTTGTTTCTCTGTCCAATTACACTTCTGATCCTTCTTCACCAAGTCATGTAGAGGTCTAGCTATTACTGTAAAATCTTTAATGAACTATTGATAGTAGTTTACCAGTTCCAAAAACTTTTGTACATCTTTAACTTCTTTTAGAGTCAACTAGTCCAATAATTCTTTCACCTTTTTCTTTTCTATCTTAATTCCTTCCAGTCCTATTACTACTCCTAAAAATACTACTTCTCTTATTTTCTACTTGCATTTTTCTAGTTTCACATATAAATCATTTTCTACTAGCCTTTTTACTATCTCTTCTACTACTTTATCATGCCTTTCCTCTTCTTGTGTTTCTACTATAATGTTATTAATGAAGCTCACTACTTCCCTAGTATTGATTAAGTCCTAAAGAATCTTGTTCATTATCATTTGAAACATTACTAGAGAATTTGTGAGTTCAAAGAATATCACAGTTGGTTCAAATAACCCTTCCAGAGTTGTGAACACTACTTTCCACTCATCTCCCTTCTTTGTCCATACATTATTATTATAACCCTATCACAAATATAACTTAGTAAATACTTTCTTAGTACCAATATTTTTTATAATGTCCAAAATAAGAGGTAAAGAATAATTATTTTTAATTGTCCATTCATTTAAATATCTATAATTCTGTACCATACACTTATTACTATCCTTATTTTATACAAAAAACATTGGTGCCTTTTGAGGTGACTTTGAGGTCTAATATACTCCTTACTCAATTGTTCTTTGATAAACTTATATACCTCTTCCCTTTCTTCTCTTGACAATGGATACACCTTGCCCTTTCTCAGCACAAACCCTTTTTCTACCACTATTGCATGATTTCACAACTTCTTTATTAGTATATTCTCACTTGCTTTCTTTCTAAAAACATGAATTTACTTGTGAAATCTCTGAGATACCAATTTTTTAGCCTCTTCTTCAAATTTTGCTGCTTTTTCCTCTTCATTCTAGATCTTCTATTCTTCTGCCACCTTCTCTACTTCCATTGTTCTCTCCTTTTTGGGTTTTTTCTTTTTTTTCATTTCTTCCTCCTTTTTCTGTTTTTTTTCTTCCCATTTCTTTCCTTCTTTTTCTTTTCTTTCTTTTTGTTTTTGTTTTTACCATCCTAGTTTTTTCTACTTCAGTCTCTATTACTTTCCACATTCCTCTGAACACCTTGTCATCTTCACTTTGTCATCTTCACTTCTTCTATTCTTTAGTCAATCTCAGAATTATGATAAGTAAGCCATAGTATTCCTAAAATCACACTCTACTTCTGTTCTCTAATTACATCAATCTCCATCCTCTCCCTATGTTCCTGGTAATAAATATTCATCTCCACTGTATGCTCAATAGGTCCCTCTTTGTTAAAAGAACCATTTATATTTCTCATATATATTAGTTTTTCTATTTTTTTCAACTTAGATCTCTGCTTTCTTGTAAATTCTGAACTCATAACCAAATCTGTTACTCTACTATCCAACAATGCTTCTACTGTCACTCTCTCCTGAGTATCAATCCTTTTTAATCTAATCTTTACTGTGACTTCTCTCAACATATCCCCATTGTCTAAGCTGTAGTAGAATTTATTGTTCATTACTCTAGAGAGCATTGCAAATCTATTGTAATTAGAACCTAATTGAGAACTATTAGATTCTCCTCTCTATTTAAATTACTTCTGTTCTAATTGTTCTCATAATTCACTCTTCTTCCTTGTCTTACTCTCCCCTGGTTTTCCCTTTCCCTAAAATACCTTATATTATGTCCAAATCCTCCACAGTTATAACAAATTCTCCCCTTGTTCATATTCATGACATATGGATCCTACCTAGGCACAAATTCTACCTATTAATTCAGGTTTACTATAACTGTATTTGTTCTTTTAATCTCTTCTATTAGAACAGACTCTGCTGGCACCTAGTGTTGAAACTCTTGTTTTCTTGGCCAAACTTGGAGTTGAGGCAATTGTTGCTCTTGTTGTCAAAGATGAAAGCAGTAGACTCAATTTATTTTCCTTATCTTTTCTATTTTCATTTTCCTTTTGATTTATTTTCTATTTTTCTATTTTTAGAACTAGGGTTAGGGTTATAGTGACAAGACCATGTTGTCATACATCAGTCACATCAGATGACATGGTCACAAGTCACAAGATGCATAAAAAGACATAGAAGATTCTGAAAGAATGATGTTATACAATATGTACAACATATGTTGACCTTAAGGCAAACACATGGCTGTTTAGGGTAGGCTAGAAGTAGTTAGCACAGACCATGAGGTTTTAGTATATAAGGTAGAGTATCCTGTACAGAGTTCTCTATCAAGTTCTCTTATGTTAACTCTATACAAGGTTCATTTACCTGTTCCACTCTAAGGACATGAGTTTGTAACACTTGTGCCCTACTAGCATTGCTGGTATATTCAATCTTTGAGCTGGAGTTCTTATCTCTCTTTTATCCCTCAACTTCTTTTCTTTTCTTCTACTTTCTTTCTAATGTCTATCTAAATTTACTGCTCTTTCATACTACTGCTCAATGCTTAGAAGGCATTCTGATTCCATCAGTTTTCACCATATTACCCCATTCATATCTCTCTTAAATTCATCCACCAATAGCCTTCTTTTATACCTCTTACCTCTTGCTGCTCTTCTAAACTCCTGTACAAACTCCTCTATCATTTTACTCTTCTGCTCTACCTTCTTCAATTCTGCTACCTTTATTATCTTATCATCTCCTCTACCAAATTTCTTCTTTAGATCTACCAAAAATTTCCTAATTGTCTTATATTCCAAACTTCCTGCTTTTAAAATCTTTTCCCTTCAGATATCTACTAATCCTCCCTACATATACAATAGCACCTACTAAATCTGCTCTTCTACTGCTACATCTCTCATTCTCAATCTAATGAATAATTTGCATGCTGTTAGGAAATCTGAAACCTTGCTCACCTTTCCATTGAATGTTTGTAGCTTTACCACTTCTATATTTGATCTAGTGTTAGATTTAGAGATTGCTGCTTCTCCTCCTAGACTAGCTTGAGCAATCAGCATCTGTAAAGCAGCTATTTGTTTTTGATACTGTCTAATAAGTTGATTATGTTCACTCATATTATAAAAAGGGGATGAATTAATAGATGGTGGAGTAGAAGGTGATAAAGTATATAAGAGTAGAGCAGAACTGGTGCTAGTCTTTCCCTCTGAATTGTATTATGAACTCAAATCTATCTCTATAGATGCTAGCAGCATTCTTCTTGTCTGTCTCATACTATTTACTGACTATCTAACAACTAACTACTGTCTTAAGAGATTTGTATACAAATATCCCTAAGAAGAGAATGCCTACTCTAGATAGTGTCTTAAGGATCCCTACTATGTCTCTACATGGACTAATCACAACTATAGGAATGTGTTGTAGAAAGTATGGCCATCATAAAAAATGGGCTTTTACTGGAATTTGAGAAAGACATCATCATTGCAAGGAAGGATTTTTGGAATAGTTAAACTTGGCATATAGTATATATTTCTCATGAGAATCACAAAATAGACTCAACAAGGAGTTCTTACTACATTACTATACTATATACTAATAGTACATGGTCTGTATACTCATTAATCTGTTACAACCTTAGACTTGGCTCAGGTTGCAACTTAGGTAAAGACTTGAGTAAAGAAGTAAGAATAAGTCAATTGGTAAAGTGTAAGGATACAGAACTGTATCTATAACTATATATATCTCTTGACAATGAGGCAAACATATTATTAACATGTGTTGAGTGAGCCATAAAGCAATATGTCAAGATCATCGATGATGGACTTGACTTTTATTTTTCACTTTTCATTTTATTTTGTTTTGTTTTGTTTTTCTTTTCTTTTTCTATTTTTAGAACAACTCGGGTTAGGGTTTATCAGTCACGCTGTCACATCAGTCACAAATTGATGGCATAGTCACAAGACTGATCACAGGACTCAGAGAACAGAGTAGAAGGTTCTGGAATAAAGTGACATCATACAGCATGGACAACACATGCTGGCCTCATGTTATACTCATGGTCATTTAGGATAGGGTGCACAGTAGCTAGCACAGACCATGGGTGATAGTATATAAGGTAGACTACTCTGTACTAGGAACTCTATCGAGTTCTCTTGTGTTACTCAATACAAGAGTTGTTCTATTGCTTAACCC
>Ga0157364_1009197_pt1 | contig 10239 bp, 6 predicted proteins | sample AttsexASBM2_FD_111476 | JGI IMG/M metagenome (GOLD analysis project Ga0157364, IMG submission 111476) | Fungus gardens microbial communities from leaf cutter ant in Ribeirão Preto, State of São Paulo, Brazil - Atta sexdens ASBM2 | ecosystem: Host-associated > Fungi > Mycelium > Unclassified ... | reverse complement strand
GTTAAATTTAACACATTTTATATGTAATGATTAAGTTAGAAAGTAACATAAATATTTATATGTGAAAAAATAGCACACAATTTGTAAGCAATTATATTTATTAACATTTATAATATGTTAAATTAATACATTGTATACATTTATCTTAGTAAAACTGATGGTTTTATAATGAATAATTTTTAAAGTTATCACTACAAAATTATATATTAAGTTAATGATTGATCATAGCTAGAAAAATTTTTATCAAGTCAAGTAAAGTTAAATCAAAATCACAAGTTAATCAGAAAATGAAAAATCAGGTCTAAGGTATCAAACAAATGTACTCTCTAAACTTTTTAGAGTGGAATCTCGCTCTAAAGAGTGAAAATTGAACCACTCTTGAAAAAAAAAGTGGCTCAATTTTCTTAAGAATGAGATTTCACTCTTTAGAGTGAAAAGAGTCATTCTATAAAAGTTTTATATATCTCTATTAAAGTAATAAGAGAGAGGAAGGAGAGAGAGAGAGAGAGAGAGAGAGAGAGAGAGAGAGAGAGAGAAAGAAAGAGCACACACGTAATGGAAAAAAAGCCATCAAAAACCTAGAATCGCACCAAAGAATTGGAAGAATTGTTCTATATTGCAAAAAACTCTCCATTATTAACAAATTTTCTAAAGTCAATAGTAGATAAAAATTCTTCCATTGTACTATAAAGACTAACGATCGTCCGTTCAAAATTTTGACCACAATTCCTGCTTGATCGTTGCGTTTCTTTCGGTTGCACCGTCTCAGCGGCGAAGCTACCCCTCTCCTTTTTTTCTCTCCTATCACCCAGTAATACGTCACGATGATCACCCCGAGAGACCGGTTAACAGTCCTTTTCGAAGGGCAGGTGCGTAGCTACGTAGCGCTTTTGTACGCAAAGGAAAAGGGCAGCTGCTTGTTCCTAGACACAAGGAGGCGAAGGGCAAGCAAGTAGCGGAGAAGGCGGGCAGGGAGGAGGAGGAAGAAGACGAAGGGCGAGAATGGGAGATGGCTCGCTGCTAAGGTAAACGATATAATAGGGACGTAACAGTGGGTCCTTTTCAGTGGCAGATGTCCTGGTCGAGACACGTGCCCGCGACGTAGTTCCCCTTTTTCGTGAGCCCTGTCGCCCTCTCCTTTCTCCCCGAGGAGGAACGAGAGCGGAAAATCCCCGAAAAAGAAGGAGAGGGGCTTGGGGTGGGGGGCCCTTGATGTAGTAAGAGCTGCGCTCACGCGCGTCCTACATCATGCCGCTTCCTTTCTTCCGTCCTTTCTTTCCGCCCGTGCCTCTTTCTTTTTTCTTCTGAGCTCGAAGAGACGCACCAGCTGCTCTCGTTATACAGCGGATTTCGCACTGGCGCGGCGCTGCGTAATAGCAAGTCCGTTGCTTCTCGCACCCTGTTTGCGCGAAGATTTGAGATCTTGCATGGACATGTACTGATCTGAAACCGTCTTCCAACGCTCACTAATTGTAAGTACAAGTCTCGGAGTAGGAATTAGAGCAGAATTAATAGGACCATTTTTATTAGTGGAGAAAATATTAGATAGTAATAGTTGTAAAAAGCAACCATTTATTAATTATTTCTTAACTCTCTAAGGTTCGATATCACCAATGTAAGATCAAGTTTACTCTCGAATCAATTTAGTTTTTATCTTCTTCTAATTTTAAGAATTAGAAATTAGAAATTAATTAATCTTACATTGGCGGACTTTAGCTTATTTCTGTCATTGTAAATTAATTAACTTTAGTTTCTACTCAATTTATTTTTCATCTTTTTCTAGGAATTAGAAAAAATGAAGAGTAAGTTGAACTGAAATTAATTGTTAATTTGCGTAGAAATAAATATTCTGAAGGCTGAAATCTTTCAAAAAATATAAGTGAAAATTAGTAAAAAGATAAGTCAATCACACAAGAAAATATGAGTAAATATGAAATACTATAGTATAGAAGAAATAAAAAAGAAAGAACATAAAAAAAAGTATAATAATATATATATAGAAGTTGAATACAAACAATAAACAAAATTAGAGAAATTTATCAAATTAGTACTTATATTATTAATGTTCATTTAAATATTAAGTAGAAACATCTCTGAGAATCGTCGTAATATATTCAACTGAATCCGAGATTTTTGTACATCACATCGTTCGTTTTTGTATTGTAACACCTGCGCTTCTCAATTTCTTCAATATCACTTCGTTTCGATTACGAATCTCATATTCTAGATCGCTATAGCAAAATGACCCAAGCGAGAAGATGTTGAACATCGCGCGAACAAAGGGAATTTGAAGCAAGTTGGTGCCGACCCATATAAGCTTCAGGCAGATACATACCGCCGTGCCAAATTCTTTCAAAAGGCAAACGTCGAGCGGTTGCATTGAACGTTTCGCGGAAAACTCGTCGTCTTTTCTGGCCGCCGGCTTAAAACCGGTCCAGATGAAAAATATTTCTAACAAGTTTTCTAACAGAATATGATATCCGCCACATGATATCCCTCACGAGGTGTGAAACGACGGTATTGTATCAATAGATTGATACAAAACCGGCCCGAAACTACTTCTTCAAGTATATTAACGCATTAAAAAACCCTACAAGTTTGTGAATTGTACTTAAAAGATGCGTAATTACATTTCTTGCAAGAAAATGGGATATTAACAGTATCCATCTAATTTCCGTGCGTGCATGAAAACTCGCGAAAGTTGTTTCCAATTTGACCGGCGCGGCAGCAGTCCAGCATCTATTCCTTATTGTACGACTTTGTCGCCAACAAAAGCCGTTATAATATCTCTTATGTTTCGTCTTCAATGAGTCTTCAATTCAGTTCCCGTGTACGTTGCACATATAAAGCGAGCTTTACACCGCGTCGTCTGAGAGCCGCTGCGCCGCCGTGCGACTTTTTGAGTCGCTTTGGTCTCACGCCGGGACTATGGACGGTGTATACACATATTAACATGCGCACACGTACGTATCCACGCACGGCTGATGCACTAGCACGCGGTTACGCACATACACCTACGTCGGTGGAGCTCCGTTTTACACACGCCGCGCGTACATTACGCGCAATATATATCGAGCGCGCATTCCTGCTCGATACCATTACGCGACCGGCACCGCCGCGACTCGTCGATACCATGATCGCGCGATGGTATCCACGTGTGCACCAATACTCCGGGACATAAAAGCCTAGTCGTGGAATATATAACCTCTTAAAATAGCATCAGGTAGATAGGTGGCTCTTGCATTACTTTTTTAATAGCGAATTCTCTTGCTTTTTGCTTAACGGAAATGTCAATGAAGCTCATTCCATCTGCTTTCCATTCCACTTAATATATGTTTTGATAACTGAATTGATTGATTAAAACGTGATCAAAATACTAGCAAATTAAAATCCAATAATTCGCTCTTCTAGAATTTAGTTCAAAAACTTTATTAACTAAAACTCTATCTCTTGATAAAATATCTAAAGATATTCTGGTAAAGTAATCATTACTTAAAAGGAATCTATTAAACACAGATTTTTTTATATCCTTGGTGAAAAATGTATATAGTTTTCCTAAATATATATAGTAGACATCCATTCAGTTAATATCTAACTGTTACTGTGTTCTCATTACCTTTTTTGTAACACTACTGCATTGGAAATAGACAAGAACTTGATAAAGTTTTATTCAGTGATTAAAGCAGTTTTTGGTAAAAATATGTGCAATTTGACATCTGCTTAGTTATTTTGTCTGATATTAATAGATTATTATTATTATTAGTTAAAATACTACGCGTACTAGTTCATTTATTGTCCTGTTTTTGTTCAGTAAATTGTTCCGCGCAGCTTTTATGCGTCTATAAGTAAAAATGCGTCTAAAGTACTCTTCAGTTACAAAACAGAGTTAATATAACTGTCCAGTAACTGTTCAAAAAATGCGTAAAGTTTCTATCAGAGTACTTTTAATTTCTCAAAAGTCTCTTATTTTTTCAATATAATAATTTAATTAATAATTGTTAAAATAACTACGGATACTTCCGTATGCACATTGATTGAAAAAACTGACAAGCACATTTCTAATAGATACTCATCATGATGCGAATAATTATAACGAAAAAGCTCATCATAAATAATCCGTATTAACTTATCTGTGTGCGATTACACTTTGCATGTGTATATTAATCGTAATGCTCTTGTTAATACTTTGTTTGAAATAGACTCTCTATAAACACTAAAATCTTTCTAATTTTTCCTTAACAAAAAGTTTTTACCATTATCTGTCACAATTTTTGAAAAGTCGATGAATATTCCTGACGATTGCATCTCAAATCTGAATATTCTTTTATAAATTTCAATCGAAGCTTTAATACCAAATGTGTGACATATCTTACAAAATTCTTGATGCGCGATACGATTAATTTATCCGAGTGCGTAAAAACAATGATGCTTTATCACTCTACGGAAAACGTCTTCGAGTTCCCGTGAAGACTCATGGAACGTGGGATTCTATAACTTTATTATATCGTGCGAAGAGGAGACCAGGCTATTTCTCGACGTTCGTCTGGTAAAGAAAAAAAAAACGGAAATAAAAAAACATTACGGAAATCCCACTTCTCATTTCATCTTCGAAAGCAGACATGATAAATCACGATCGTTAATAATAGCGGAGTAATAAAATAAAATATAATTTGTCATTTCGTTCTTCAACAAAACGATAGGTTCACATAAACTGCATGCAGTGAACTTCATGACATTGAGTCACAAATCCATGATCGAGAGCAAAAAGATAAAGAACTGAGAACCTCTGCCGGCTACTTCGATTCTGCTTCAACTTCCTTCGACCCGAATGCAGTGACCCGTGCTAACGATCGCGAATAGCAACGATCGATCTTCACGATCCGGGGTGCTGTGCCGGGCAAAGAAGTCGAAGACCTCTCTTCGTGAAAGTTCCTACATCGGAATTCCGTCATATCCGAGACGAGCGATTTCGTTTCTTTGCTTCCAGTTTTTTGCTTGTTCCGCTCTATCTCGTGTTTTCCCCGGTGCTGGTGTCGATGGCTTTGAAATTCGCCTCCGAATAGTCCATGAATAATTGCAAACAGGAAGCAAAAATACAGAGAACAGGGGAAATGAAGTGATTGGCCGGAATGTAGTTGCAAAACCCGTGGAATGTTGCGTGATATACCGCACATAATAGAAAGTAGATTTCTAAGAATTCTAATTGAATAATACGACATTAAAACTTATTTTTATTGATCGAAAATCAATTAACAAAATTGCCCAACAATTTAAATGAGCTATTTAATAGAATCGATTAGCACATTAATTTTCTAATGTATATTTAAAATTAACAGTGTGTGTATATATATATATATATATATATATATATATATATATATATATATATTTAATACAATATATTTAAACGAAATAAAATTTAAACTTTGAGCAAAGAGAATGTAATTTAAAATTATAAAATATTGATATTAAAAATTAGAATCATTAAGTATTCAAGTTGTTATATTATGTAATAATTAATATGTTATTAATTGCTCTATTATTGCGTTGCATAAGTAAAACTGTTTGAGTATATAATAAAATAAAAATCGAGATTAGATAGAATAATGCAACGCTTTCTTTGCTATTTAAAAACAAATCATTTATGGTAAAATTATTTTAATAGATATTTGTAGATATTTCACTTTTATTATCGTTATTAATACAAAGGCCAACAATAATTCTACAAAAGTATAACTGAAAAGTATAACTGAAACTTACGATAACGTGTACGGTAAAAGCGCAAAGCCTATGTATATGAATTGAATCTAATCCATTATGCAGTGATCGTCGTCTGCCTTTTAAAAGCTGCATAGACTGACAGTGACATAGTATAGACATTGATATACCAAGATGAGTATTCTCCATTATTCATGTAGTTTATCGATAAATTATAACAACAGCAAATCGATAGTAGAAGTCTTCGAGTTCTGAGCCGTTGTTCGATTTTCAGGTATCAGTCAATGCCGATGTCTCTGTTTACATTCCGTGCGCGAAGTTAATATACGGTTTTATGACAACTTATACTTAAGGCGAAATAAGCGCGGTAACTATACATTTATTGCCAAGTTGCCAAATGTATTAGTTTGTTGGTGTACTAGTTTCAAACTCACAGTTATTTCCGGTGCGAATGAAAATGAAATCCGCGATTATACTTTTCACTTCAATTTAATTTATGACATTCTTAAGAATTGTTATATTATTAATGTTACGGAATTTAATTCCTCGAGACTCGAGTTAAATAAAAATTCTCTGTATTTTAATAATTTATCCAGTTTTCCAATGACTAGATAACAGCGAAGCATTATTTTATGTCGCAATGACCTCAATTTAAACGTCACAAACACTTTCTAAAAATATTCGCTGGTACTATCGACTGCCAAAAGGTTATTATTCATGAAAATACCACAAGATACAAGATGCATCTAAAAAGTGAAAATTATCGAATCTTGAACGTACGTTTTTATAATAAGGGAAAGAAATATTCGACATAAATATTATATTTTCTAAAAGTATTCTAATTACTTCCGATCGATAAGATTTTTTTTATTTTATTAATATAGTTATTATTTATTGTCGTTGAAAATAAATAATGACATATTTATTTCATTATCGAGACCGCTTATTTGTACGGAAAAAAAAACAGTTTTGTTAAAATATTTAAAAATTTAGAGATTTAAAAATAATTACATAGAACGTTGATAAATACCGCAAATTTTAACGTTCTAGCAATCAATTTAAATATCCTATATAATTATTTTGATGATTCAAACAAAATTGTTTTCAGATCCGTATGTAACTAAATTTTTATTTTAGCAAAACCGTTCTTTGCGTGTAGCTTTCTATCTTTTCTATACGTTTCGAGGCTACAAGTTCAAGTTCCCTGATACAAAATTTAATATCGAAGGATGCACATCTCTCTTGTCGGCTACTGACAAGTGCAATGTACCAGCGGTATGTGCGGAGGTAATAACCAGACGTGTCCTAACAGAAGCGAATCCTGACAGTCGGCATCCCGTTGCGGCGGAGGCTCGGCTGTTCGTTTACTTCACACGCCGCGTAATGTCCTACCGCGAAGCCCCATTCGCGTTTGATGATCCTCACATCGCGCCTTCGTGACACCTAAGAGGCCAAATTGACGGTCTCCGAGTGCCGGGACCGCCGTCTGCGAACGCGCCAGTACAATTACAATAAAATACGCAAAACTCGCGCATACCTGCGTACGCATGCATGCACTCGCCGCACGCACGCACCGGGATGCGCTAACGAGCGAACGACGAGATACCTTCGTCGCTCCTCGTCACGGTCTCTTCATCGGCTGCGGCCGCGTCCTCGAAAACACGTTTTAGCGCGATTGAAATTGTAAAAGTGTTCCCTCGCCACTTGGCGTGACGCACGTCGACTCCTCTTCGTCGCGAAGTGCGAATACACCTCTCTAAAGGCGAAATTGCCTTAATCCTCTTAACTGATGATGCATGGATCGCCGGGATTCCGAGCATCGCTAAGTTATTCCTGCGAGTATCTTGAGCGAATTCACGGTTTGCGAATTAGATGCATCCCTCACGATTTATAATTTAATGAAAATCTAAATCTTTGCGTTCAGTACCTTTATATAATATTTTTAACGATATAATAAAATAATTTTTAAAATCTTTCATAAAATTATTCTTAAAATAGAAAGCTTTAGATAATTATAAGTGAAATTTAGATCAAATAAGAATAAATCCGCTAAGTATAAGAGAAAGAATCCTATTTTCGGTTATAAAGTTGTCCATGAGATGCAAATTTGAAATTTAAGAATTTTTTTTATTTTAATATAATTATTACTTATTGTCGTCTTTAAAAATAAATAAAAGGATATGCTTATTTAGAAGGAAAAAAACGGTTTTGTTAGAGATTTAAAAATCATGTTTAGATCACATCAAAATAATTATATATAGAACGTTGATGACAATCGAAGTAGATCTTGATAATGTTTATGCGCGAAAATATCCGGAAAATTTTCATAATTTGCCCTCTGTTTACAAGATACACATTAATTTTTCCCGCGCTAGTCATGCGCAATGACAACGATGACGATCACTCCAATGCATTACGTGCCAGAGAATATCACGACGCAGGAATGTACAATGTGGCGGTGTCCACTGTACACGACTGTTCTGAGTAGCGCTCATTCCTCATCAGAGATGTAAAATTACCATACAGTCGTCCCTCTCGCAAAAGAGAAACAGCGCCGTTCTTTTTCGATGCATCAGCCGAGCGTTCGCGGCATATTTAAATGTCCGGGACGAAAAGGCGGCTTGGTGGTTATCAGCGGCGCGATGCGAGGCTGTTCCGCGGACTTGCGTGGACTATCAACTAACGAGCCATGGCACGGCGAGTAACGCGTTGATGCTTAGTATAAGGTCCCGGTTGGCTTCTGCGGTGATCGTCTCTCCCACGGCAGGGCCGCACGTCGACCCTGCATTCCGTATTGGTACAGGCCTCGGGTGCACATTCGAACTTTCCTTGTGAAGGGTTCGACGCGGCAGCGTTCGAATTATGGAAACTGAGAGAGTAGTGTTTGGTATTTGTGTCTATAATTGCATCATACAATAATTATGGTTATCTATTTTTATAGTTATGGTATAGTTATATTTATAGTTGTATTTTTATGTAAATATATATATTTGTTCCCAAAAACGACTTTAAATTCATTTCTGGAAAATACTATATATATTTTTTTGTATATAGAATAATTATATAATTGTTGCTAATATTATAAAGTAACAACTATAAAAATTTAGTGTTTAATCATAATTATTTTGCCATGCAATTATCGTCACAAATAGCAAACACTTTCTCATTATCAAAGTACTTTAAACAGCAGAAAAGATAAAGCTCCTAATTAATTTTTACTTTCAAACCAAACAGCGATTATGCAATGATTTGAATAATTTATAATTTTAAAGCAGATTTTAAAGTAGGTTTAGTTCGAACCGATAGACCTTTTGCGATTTGCGATGTTCAAAAATGCGATTTAAGACATGGAGAACGAGAATAGCTACAATAAATGGAACAAGCAACTTTTATTTGATACGTCTAACAATAAATTCAGTTTTTGATTTCAAATTCAGAATCATGCAATGCAGCCCATCAGGTTTAAACGTGAAACTTGAAGGATCTGTACAATTTAATATTCAGATTGTCGGGAAAATTATAGCGCTGTGTGCTACAATAAACTCATTACGGCTACATTATCCAAATTGAAACGTAGTAATCGAGGTTAATTGGAGTCAATAATAGAATGAAGAAAACGTCCGCAAATAGTAATGAGATCGTGTATAGTACACGTGGCAATAGCTGCTGCTGCAGCAGTCGAAAGCAGTGATGATAATAATAGTAGTAGAGCAGAGCGGTAGCGGCGCATAGTGGTAGTTCAACAGGCATGCATAGTAGTGTAGTAGTAAATGGTAAAGCTGGTAGAGAGAACACGGTGATGATTCGGTGAGCAACATCGGCGATGGAGAGAGACGTAGAAGAAGAAGAAGAAGTGTCCGATGGCGACGAGAAAGAAGAGGAGAGAGAGAGAGAGAGAGAGAGAGAGAGAGAAAGAGTGAGTGAGTGAGAGGGAACTGGTCAGGAGGCGAGGAGATGGGAATGAAGTCGGGGACTAGACTTGTACCTGCATTCCATTCCCACTGGCCGTGTAGATCCTTGTATAGGTGTTCGTCCTCTCCTCTTTCTTCTTCTTTTCCTTCTCGACCTCGTCCTCCTCCGCTCTTTACTCCTACTCTTTTCTTCCTGCGGAGAAAGAGAAAGAAAGGAGTCCTTCTTGATCGGTTGCCCCCTCGTATCTTCTTCTCATCCTCCTTCTCTTCGTCATTTTCTCTTCGACCGCCTGCTCAACGTCAACCGGATCGGGGCACTTCGAGGGCCCTCTCGATGAAGACGTCCCCCGCATTTCACTTTGCAAAACTCCCGAAATTCAATGGCAACGAGTCGTCCTCGTGTCAACGGACCCGTCTTCGAATTATTTCCACTTTATCGCGAGGAATTCGTCCTTGCATGGATCTTCCCATCCAACTTCTTTCTTCATTCTCTGTTGATTCTCTCGTCTGAGCAGCACATACTTCACACTTTGTAGAGTGATGGTACACGGTCTCCTACAGGTTCTTTTTTTCTTCTTCTCTTTCTCTCTCTCTCTCTCTCTCTCTCTCT
>Ga0157364_1009196_pt1 | contig 10240 bp, 3 predicted proteins | sample AttsexASBM2_FD_111476 | JGI IMG/M metagenome (GOLD analysis project Ga0157364, IMG submission 111476) | Fungus gardens microbial communities from leaf cutter ant in Ribeirão Preto, State of São Paulo, Brazil - Atta sexdens ASBM2 | ecosystem: Host-associated > Fungi > Mycelium > Unclassified ... | reverse complement strand
TTTTTTATTTATAAAATAATGTTTTGATTTTATATAAAAAATATAATTTAATAAAATATATATATAAAAACAGAATTGTATTAATAGTATATATATATATATATATATATATATATATATATATATATATATATATAATCATCAAATTTATGCACTTTTTGCACGATTTTTGCTTAATAGTTTTTCGATGGCAATATAATATCTGACTTCTTAAATTAAGCAATTATCTATATTCAAGGAATCACTAATCAATTATTTATTTAATCTACCGTCACGCCCCAAATTCGATAAACGACAATTGCAATTGCAATGCGAAAGTGTAACTTGTGTACGTGCAAGCGCGATGCCACCTCGTTCTCGTTTAATTCAGGCCCGTTCTTATCGTCCCATTTGGAATTAGCAATCCCGCACAACAGCGAATCGACCAGCCAGAACGTAAATTGCGCGGAACGAACGCGTTTATATCGACTCAATCGTCATCGTTCAATACAACCCTTCCATTACATTAAGTCTGTGTTTATCAAAAGAAAAATTTGAATATTTTCTGAAATTTTTTTCTTATAAATAGGTCAAAACTTTTTCACTAACATTTGAATAAGCTATTCTACTTTTCAGATTTACTTTTATTAGTCAAGATTTGACAAAATTGATTTTCATATTACATTGTTTTCTATATTTTAATTTAATTTTAATTTATTCTTGTCAAATTTAAAATCATAATAATTCAATAAAATATATTTAAAACAACATATATCCAAAAGTTTTCAAGTTTAATATACTTTCTAATATTAATATTTAATTCGCTTCAAAGTTACGAATAATGCTAAATAGATCAATTATTTTCTTAATAATCAATTTTCTTAATAATCGAATAAGACAAAAACCGTTACGTTCGTATTATAAAAAGAAGTATCGATGCGATAAGAGACAAAATAAGTTAATATTAAATCACATACAAGCTGGAACTGGAAAGAACTTGGCGGTAAATAGACATATTCAAAAAAAATTTAACATTTATTTATGATCAACGCAACAGAATTTATAAACAACGACACGATAATATTTAAGAGAAAGCAGGTTAATAAGCCGAAAATGTGAGCAAAGTTTGACTCACTTTTCTTGAGAATCTCCGATTCGACGAAAAAATTAACAAATATTGCTCTTTGTCCCAAGCGGGAGAGAATTTCTTGCTCCTTGAGAGAAATTCTTTAAGATTAAAGATAGCAACATTATTTCTTATCTCTAATCTCTTTATTGCTAGTAGTAATTCTCATTTTTTTTCTGAAACGTGAAAAGACAACGATATGAGAGATAAAATTAATAATATTAGCCTATATTATAACCGTGATGAATTAACTTTCACTTTAATGTTATAACTTCAATAGAACAAAATCTCTTTACTAAATCTTTTTAATACAGCTTTCATTAGATGAACAAAGTTAAACGGCAAACTTATGGAAAATGCAAAAAATAAATAATAGCAGCCTATTTTTCTATCGTATCCGACCTATCCGCGCGAACTCAAGATTGCCGATACAATTCTATTGGAAATAATCCTTTCATGCGTTTAATCACGCATTAATATAATCGCAACGTCACTAAGTAGATAAATATACATCCTTGTCGTAAACACGATTAGATCTCAAGGTCCTCGATCAAAAAACATAATCATCACGAACTCTTGTCTTCCTCGCAAAATGCGTTTATCCTATGAATGTATTAGAGTTTTCTATACAATAAAATCTCTCGCATGTATACATCACCTCGATAATCCTCTATTCGCTTGCGTCAGTCGCTGATAAATTATTCGTCAATGTTGCGTATATAAGATACATGATAGCTGAGTCATAATGGCTATACCACGTGGCTATATAATGATGATTCTTCCAATCTAAATGATCCCATGATTTCTGCAAAAAATATCGATTTGCCAGATTTAATTAATTCGGATATTAATCATACTTTGGCGCAGCCAAATCAGCCAGTCAATCAGCTGATATTTTTACGGTCATCATAACACACGACATGGTAATGGCTAATTTTCAAAATTTTTATAAAATGTATAATATTCTAAATATATCATATCATTTAATGACACTATTATAGCATTAGGATATTTCTACGGCTCAGATAAAGACTCGTTACGCGTGCTCGTGCAAAATACATCTGCATTCTCCGTCTTATGTAATTCCATTGCATCCTCGCGATTTCTTCTTTCATTACTAACCATTATAGCGAAAGATGGAGAGTGTTAAAGAAGTTATCCTACGCCAGTTATCCCACAAAATCGCCAATATTATTTAAATTGACAATATAATCGCTGATAGCTTCAGAATTCCACAAGGTGAATACCGAGGCGATTCAATAATAATTGGCATACTTTCAACGAGTTCAAGAATTTATTTTCGATAAATGTAGAAACGATTTAATATACTGGCATATAATTACTTTTATTAATGATAAAAATTGATCATAAGCTAAAATTTTAATTTGTGTTTCTATATATTGAAAAGAAAATTTTATTATTCAAAATTTCATTATTCATTTATTTATTTTTCCGAAAAAAGTAAAAAACTATCCTTCATGTTTGTTTCATGCGGCGCAGTTAATTAATATCATGCATTATAAATGATATCTTAACTCTTATTGCGCTATTTTATATCAAAGCTCCATTCTTCCATACTTATAGCTCCGAGAATTGAAATCATCGAAATTAGACCGGTTTCAGTGTGTTCGCTCGAGAGAAAGACAGGAGGAATGACGACATATGTGTGCAGTCCAGCGAGGATGATTTTGTGGAAAGTCGAATAGAGAGAGCGAGTGATGCTGTTACTGCTGTTACTGCTGGCTCGTACGTTCGCCTGCTCCAATTGCGATTTCTCGCTTACGCGTGCTAATTAACCCTAATTGTGCGAGGGGAGAAGGAAAGAGAAAAAAGGAGGGTAATCTATCTAGAGAAGGATAGATCGTGGCGCGAATAGAACAGTGGGGTCGTTCTATAGCAGATTTCACCAGTCTCGTCTCATCGTCGATCTTCGCGATTCGAGAGCGAGATAGCATTCTGTCGTGCAATATCGTCTGCAATTGGTGGTACACAACACATACGTGTCGCGTATATCAAGTAAAGTACAACGGGAACTCTTTTGATTCAATACAGGCTCTCGTCGGTGCCACGCAATTCCGGGGCTCGTTTATTATATGTATGTTTTACACGGTGACATAGTATGGCATTATGTGTTTCTTTATATAATAGCAGATATGAGATAGATAACTAAATACATCAATTAATTGACGCGATATTCATAATTACTTACGTATTGTCATAGCATAAATAAATCATGATATTCACTTGACTTGATAATAATTTCTTTAAACTTAATATAGTACCAATTATATAATTCAATGTATTCAAGAATAAAAAGGCTGCTAATAATACATTTGTTTCTCAAATTTATTATGTTGCAAAAGTATTAAATTTATAAAACATTTTACGCACTAATAAAAAATAAATTAAATAACGTAACAATAATAAAATATATGTATCAAATTATTTTTCAAATTATTTTTAAGATATTTCAAAAACTCTACTATTTCTCATTTTATTCTTTTTAATATTAAATATTTATTATCTTAAGATTATATTAATCTTAAGTCTATGCAAGACGTAATAACAATTTATAATTAAGATCAAAGTTATAATTTAAAATACGTGATTTATTTTTCTAATCATGAAATAATTACTTTCATTTGATACGTTATAATAATTATCTAGAATAAGTTTATCTAGAATAAGTTTAAAAAAAAAAATTTTCTGTTGCATAGCAACATTATTAAATCAAAGTTATATACAATATTTTAAAAGCGCGTTTATGATTCGTTAGATCCAATTCTCCATGCGAATTTATGTATCACTTATGCCGCGTACAGTTACGATATCTGCGAAGTTTAAGCGAACGGTTTACGTACAGTTGTCCGGCTTGGACCAATGAATTTCGCAGAATCCGTTGCATCGTGCGATTGGAATAGCAGTAATAGCAACGGTTAAAGAACCATTCGATTAAATATCCGTTCTCTGCATGATCCAACATACCTAAATCCATTGTTATTTCATAATCGTATAATCGAATAATAATTCGAAAAAACCAATGCTATAATATATTTAGCATCGAATTTCGTATATTGCGAAATAATTAATAATGTCGAATCTCTAATCAAATCTGGAATAAATATCAGAATTCTGAAAATATGTACTTGAGTTTAATCAGAATCAATTATTTTACGAACGACTTCGATGATATAAACCGGTATCAGTTTATATTCATGACAACTGAATGTGCATATCTATATACTGTCTGTTATGTTCGAATGACATTAATATACTCAAGATGAGTGTACTTTAGTTATATGAATATTTTTTTAGTTATTTAAATGCATATACTGTACCAAATTTCAATACTAGATAACAATTATTTACAATAATAATTTACTTATTATTCTGTAAGAATACTCATGCATGTCTAATTTTGTCATTACACATATAGTTTGAAAGTGAATAGTTTAATATCCTGTTCCTGCAGCATTTAAAGCTTACACGTGTAATCATAAAACTTGCGTTTGAAATCCTTCTATTTTATAATAGATTTGATTTATTTCTGATTTTCTTTAGTTTTCAAGTAATTCAAAATAGAAATGACGTTGACGAATGTCGTTGACTAATATTACGTGATAGCACGATAACTTATAGAATGTTCTATATTATCTATTGAATTGTATTATCTTCGATAAGAAATTCGATAACAAAAAAAATACATTTATATTAATATTTTTTAAAAAATTAGAAAACATTTAATTAATTGTGCTTTTAAGAAATTTGTTTAAAAAACAAATTATGATATCCTTATGCATATTTATTTGCTTTGCTTCTTTTATTTTCTGTATCATGTATTTTTAACTTTTATGTATTTTTAACGTGTTTATTTTCCAAATTCTCATTTTTCAATTTCTAAAAGTTTGTAAAATTCGCTTGAAGAGAATTCTAAAGATGTCTGTTTTACCGATTAAACGCTTAATTTTGTATGACAATTACTCTATTCTCTTCTACAAATTCGAAAATCCTGTTCTAGGATTAAAGTATACACATTGATTGAGATCTTTACTATTTCTTAGTTCAATATAGCGCTCTAGAGCTGTCACGTCGTAACAACATTTGTTTGATATAAAAAGTTGTGTAATTTATACTTACGAAATACTAGTCCACAGACTAGTAGATTGCACGAAGAAACAACGTAGAGTTCTTAAAATTGGATTTAGAAATCCGATTAAAACGTTACGAAAATTTATATATATATATATATATATATACATGTTGTGTACGTGGAATATTGATGTAGTAGAAGGTAGTGTCACTGACACATAAATCGGCTGTAAAAATCCTTACTTAATCGGTAAAACAGACATCTTTAGAATCCCCTTCAGCACACCCAGAAGGACGTCACGCTCGATAAGACTCGCTATTCTTAATTTGTATTGTTTTTATACCTTTTTTTTCTTTTCCTTTTCTTTTAGCCAAATATACGATTTCATACAGCATAAACGCGTAGATTAGTAAATTACTTTTATTATGGCAATTAAAGCGTAAATACTTAACGGCAATGCATTGAATGTCGAAACGAGGCCATTGTTCCCTATCACAGGAAGCAAATGGCACTTTAAATTGCCGGCCGCACGCACGTCATCATCTTGTCGAGGGATAACTGCTCACGATCCTTCTCTCGTGGATGCAATCTTGATTCGACCGACATGGGTGCCACTCGGCTTTTATCCGATCGTTTGCGACGAAAGGCGCGAGTCTTAGACGGAGACAGACGGTGATCGAGCGATCATTTTTTTCCTATTTACTGTACGAGTGAGATTCAAAATATCTCTTGACAACTGTCTTTTCCCGGCAAGAATGTTACTTTCACGCGCGAATATATTTATTTTTATTTACTTTGCTAATGTATAAACATTTGAGTTTTTGTATAACGTTTGTCCATTACCAACGATATTTAAATCATCTAAATAATGTGTGTATAAATTTCACATAAATTTAAAATTCTAAGAGATGAGAAAAGATAAGCAAATATAAAATTTGCCATAAATCGTGACATCTTCAAGAGGACTTTCCAAGATGATATTGCTGCCGAGTTTTTTTTAATAGTTTTATAATAGAAAACAGTGTTAGAAATAAAAAATTAATTTTTAACTTTATATTTCATAGATTCTGTCATATTACTCTTCGTCAAATGATGTTAGTAAGTGAAGATGCAATATGTGCAATATTACGTGATGCGCTACGACCGACTTTATTGGGGATGTCAGATTGTGTGATACTTGGATCGTACAACCGTTACTAAGACGAGAGCCGGGGGTCAAGCTTAGTCGTGCATATTAGTCTTTATACACATTTATGAGTAAAGATTATACGTTATCATCTCTTGAAAATGATTAGTACAAGTACATAATAGATGATATATCGAACATTTATCAATCGTCGCATCTATACACTCTTATTCAAGAAGCTAATATAATTTTAATTATAATTATTTATCTTTGAATAAATTCTACTAAACTAGTTAATATTAGAAATTAAAGGCCTTCGAAGCTGGATCTTTTAATGCTTAAAATAATTAAATCTTGAATCTTTACTATATATATGTACTTGTATTTGCTGATTGGATATCAAATTATAAAAAAAAATTGCTTGTCAATTTAATTCGCGATTATTAAAGTAGTTTAATTGCGTTTATAGTCCGGAAAAACAATTCGGCGCGCAGTTTAAAAGGACTATAAATATGATATATATGCAAGTACATATATAGTAATTCAAGGTTGAATTATTCTAAGTATTAAAAAATCCAGCTTCGACCGTTGTAAACCTTTAATTTCTAGTATTGATTGTGTTCTCGCATATGCGGTGTAAAAATAAAGTTTCTTAATATTGTTTAAACTAGTTAACCTTCGTGAATTAAAAGATGAATTAAAAAGTGACCTTTCATACTACATCATAGTAAATATATTAAGAACATACTAATAAAATTATTTTTAAAAAAGTGTGTTTATTGTGCATTTTGTGTGATTATGCATCTATTTGAGAATCGTGTTCTAAGAATATTTTAATAATATTATACTGGAAATTTGCATAAAACATTTATTTTTAGACTCGGATCAACTTATTTATTTGCACGAAAGAATGTAAGTCTACAGTATTTTGTATTTAACGAATACTAAATATTTTTATGTTTGTATTTTGCGTATCGCAATTCTTTAATATTTACATATTCGTAACATCAAATGTTCAAAAAATGTTTAACCGTGACCATACGCTGTTGATAAACAATTATAATAAAGAGTCACGATAGCATTATTTTATATCGCGATGGCGTTACGTCGATCAGTTACAGACATCAGATGCTATATTATAATTTTCTTAACAGATAATATCTAGATTGATCATAACTCATAATTTTGTTATTGTTATCAACTTGTAACTCAATTCTTTTGTTCGCATCTAGCGCAAATTATGCATAAGAACAGCAATTCAGCATGCAAAGATCGTACTTGTCCTTCGACAGTTGAATTAAATATTATTCAACTTCCATAAATTAAAAGTACTTGAACAAATGTAACGACTAATTAGATATCACTCGATTGACGACGAATTGCAAACTTTTTACAATCAAAATTAACACAAAAATGCTTAAAAGGTTAGAGCTATTATAATGTTAAGAATAAAAAAAAATTGTGACAAATAAAAACCTGCTTCATTATCGACGATTCGTGAAAGAAATATCAAGGTCGTTTTTTTTATCTAATCTGTCGATAAAATCTGTCGATTAATATAATAAATGCCAATTTTACTGTGTATGAATTTATCGCGTTCTCATTATTCGTCGATAACGGAAATTGAATCCTTCACTCGTTTTTCAATTGAAAAACGTCATTAAAATCGATTGAATTGGGTCATTAAAGCGTACAATCATGTGATATTCGTCGATTGAACGAGAGCCACGTATTTAGCTCTTCTCTAAGCTTTCACACACTTTCATAATTTGTAGCGTGCGGCCGCGAACGGTATTCGACAAAATTCTATGCACTGGCACGGACGTACGATGCGTGTACATACAGTTCCTGATTTCTCTGAGAGAAAGAAAAAGGAGAACAATCGATGTCTTTTAATCGCACGCATCTTAATTTTTAATCGATAAGTGCAAAATATGAATTTTTTATCTTTACGTTACTAATTCCAATTGAAACGCAACTAATTCAATCAAATTATTTCGGCAGAAACACGGATCGATATACAGAATCCAGTAAAAGTAAATTGAGGTCACGATCGCTTTAACGGTAATTTCTTCAAGCAATCACTTCGTTCACGAAACCATCAGAACGATCGATACTTAATTGCGTCACAAAATTTTCATCAATCTTATGGTTATCAATCACAACGTGAATTCTTTGATTAAGTAGATCGTTTTTCTAATTTTTGTTTAGACTGACTTTAAGTTTATATTTACATTTATTAAATGCTTAGTGTTACATAAATTTATATCTCTCTTTGAAGAGAGAGAGGATTTTTTTATTAATTTTCTCAAGCTTTCGATGACTCGACGAGAATAAATCTGAAAAAATGTATTCCTCGAAAAGTTGGGAATGAAATCAAGTACATATCGTGAATATGTTATATTAAGAAATCTAAAAACTTGAAACTTTTATGAATACATCAAAAAATAATATTCCTATCTATCAAACTAAATCTCGATACCTACTAGCGGATTCTGGTACCGTTACATCAATCATCGCTTTATAGCCATATGAAATAAAAACTTTAATAGTGCTATTCTCCAACGGAATATTACTTCGGTGTCGAATCAATCCGGATTGCAAAACATACAAGTCGGATCATTCCTAGCCACTGACTATTTCTACGTTCTACTTACAAAAAATATAGAGAAATGAATCGATCGTGACCATCAGGATCAGCTTGGTCGAGAGATCGTCAGCCTTTCGAATCCGTCCAGAAGACATCCCGGGGTGCCCGGGTCGCATCCCGTGACACTCGACGACGACCTCCGTTATCAAAGGAAGAGGAACGGATCCGCGTTAATACGCCGGCATTCCTCTTCCATTGGCGTATCACGTCATCTCGTAGTTCCTTTTCGTTCTTATCTTTAGCTGGTCCACCTCGGAATCAGGAAGAATGCATTGATGATCACTATGTAGTACCCACTATGTTTTCTTCTTCTGAAACCGCGGATATTCCGAAGAAAACAACATTCGTTAAAGGACAAAACACGAACCGGACGCGCTTTCTTCCTCGACTATTTGCATATATATATATATATATATAAATGTGTATAAATGTATGAATATGCGTGCGTACCGGCTGCTGTTGCCGCCGCTGCGCCGGATGAATGCGACGTGCCTGAATGGGAAGAATGGAGCTGGAAGCAAGCTCGATGTACTTCGATCTTACAATTCTCGCGATTCCTTGCGCATTGAACGATCGCCCGCAAACACATACAAATTATCGTTCATCGTCACTTGTTCTTTGTGAACATAATGATGACGTTAATTTGACAGTCTTTAAGCCGAATATGATCAACTTTTTGTTTTTTGGATTCATCGATCTTTCTCTACCTTCGTGCGTCACCTGATTCAGTTGGAGCATTCAAAAGTCGTTGTTAGAGACCAGTTGCCAGTCGCCGGTCGCTGGTCGTCGGTCGGTACTCGAAAGGATATGTATATATATATATATATATATATATATATATATATATATATATATATATATATATATGTATATATGAATATACAAGAACCTGTTACACACACCTCTACAGCCGGCACATTCTCGTTCTCCAAACCTTATCTCGTTTAACTCGATAACCGCGATAATTATTTATATCAAGAGACTGCAGGTTTTTTAACTTCATAAAACTGTCTATGTACAATAACATGAGAAACACGTTAATGAAAAATTAAATTGCTTTCCGGAGTTCGATAAATTCGGGACAAAAATACTCGTCGTATATCGTGTCGACGTCTCGCTCCCAACTGCCGCCAGACGCCAGACGAAGTCTTCGACTAGGGGGCCGTTCGAGAATCAAGAGGGGAGCTTGAAGAGAGTGAGTGAGAGAGAGAGAGAGAGAGAGAGAGAGAGAGAGAGAGAGAGAGAGAGAGGAGTAGAGTGGTCAAATAA
>Ga0157364_1009195_pt1 | contig 10240 bp, 7 predicted proteins | sample AttsexASBM2_FD_111476 | JGI IMG/M metagenome (GOLD analysis project Ga0157364, IMG submission 111476) | Fungus gardens microbial communities from leaf cutter ant in Ribeirão Preto, State of São Paulo, Brazil - Atta sexdens ASBM2 | ecosystem: Host-associated > Fungi > Mycelium > Unclassified ... | reverse complement strand
AAAATATTGCGTAAAAAAAAATTATAAAATTCTATTTAATAAATTGTCATAATTATTGTATGTATGACAACAAAAAACTTTTTTATTAAAAATTGATTTTAAAATTACTTGTCGCATTTCAGACTATAGAACTGTGTTTGAAACGTTTTTCCGTATCGTCATATTTTCCGAGCTTTATCTGTCCGCAAACTCGACACTCCATTTGTATAATCGATATATTCAGTGATTAATAGATATCATTCTACATGAGTAATTACTCAATTATTATGAGATCTAAATGATAACAGTGAGTTTGAAAATTCCTATTTAAGAAAGATGAATAGAAGGAAGAGGGATGAAAACTTCCCTAATTTTGATTGATTAATTAAATAATACGTGACTGCAATATGATCTTGTCCTTATTATATTAGATAAAAGATAAGTATTATATATTAATATTTATCTTTTAATTTTTTAACTACGCTGTATACACCTAGATCCAATCGCAATGAAAGATCTGTAACTCATTACGAAGTATGGAGACCGTATTTGTAACATCTGTAATAACAATTAATTATTATTTTGATTTTGATGTTGAAACATATAAATAAACAGATGCATATATATGACAAATAATTACCTGCATTATAATGTAAAGCAATATTATGATATTGCATTAAAGCAACTTTCTGATAAAGACATAATTTACAGGATGTGTTTCATTAGAATTGTTTATGAATTAATAGAATTTATTAAAAATTTGAATTTTTTTATATCAGTTTACAGATTTAGTAATATATTTTGTGTAACATCTTATGTCATCTATAAGAATATAATTTGTATATACAAGGTGTCTCATTTGATACTTCAAAGGCAAATATGTCTCAAATTATACTTTATTCTCAAAAATGATTGAAAAATGGAACTTACTTTATTTTGAGGATTCTTTTTAGTGATCACAGTTCATTTCAAAGTGGAGTTTCAAAATGGTGATCACAGTTCATTTCAAGTTTCTCCAACTATACAATTTTAAGATGTGTTTTATTTTTTTTTTAAATGGAATTGTATATAGTTTTTTTTACATAATACGATTACTGTACTTTTCGATATATAAAAGTATTCAGATAGAGAGTCAAAAAATCATTAGTTCACAATATATTTTGTTTTAGTACTGAGGCAGAATAATAAAATGTATTAATTTATGTTAACAAAACACATTAATACTTATTCAAAAAATTATTCATTTTGCTTTCATGTTTTATTTAAATCGACTATATATTTCTTTTACTTAAATTTATTAATCTTATTATACTGTTAATAAAAATATTAAGATATGAATATAAAATATTCATATTTTATAATGTATTTAATATCAAATGTCAATGTGTCACATACTAAAGTACATCATGTCTCGTAAGCTATTAATACTTTGGAATTTCAATGTTATTTGCAGAGTAATTAAAGGAATCATATTATGTAAGAAATATATATTATATGAAAAATAAATCTTGAATAAAGTTTGAAGGCATATTCACCGAGAGGAGATTGTAATATTATGATAATAAAATTTGTTTTCCTCGAAACAAAATAAGTTTTACTGAAATATAGAATTTACAATAATAAATAAGCTGATAAATATTTGCGTTCTAAGCTTAAAATGATATGTTCTGTACGTATTAGATATGTTGTAAAGTATTTTCTGGTAATATTGACGGATAATATATTATTAAAATATTTCATATTATTATTTATCATATTATTTAAAATATTTATTGGCTATTTATTCAAATTCAGGTATTTATTTGGATATTTTGAGTATTATTATTTTAATATTAAAATCTCTCTTTCTCCGGATTGACAAATATTTTAATCTGTACTATTCATTTTATTTAATATTAATTATTTTAAATTTTTGGAAATTAACATACTATTGATTATAATATAGTTATTAAAAATAATAGAATTATTAAAAAATTTATGTAACTAAAAAATTTTTAAATTTATATAAAACATGCTTCGAATACCGTATTTGTATTTATTCAAAAATTGATATGTATAAATAGGTTGTAATATGATTAATGAAAAAGGAATGTGTACTTTAATTAAGAAGATACTTTCAAAAGATCCTCTTATTTATTTAATCCGTAATTAATTAGAGGTATGCATCATTTATTATAACATACAGTTCATGTTTTTGTTTTTACTAACTTTTCTATTATCATTAAATGTTTTCAAAATGAAAAAAGTTTTTTAACGTAACAATATTTTATAATGATTATTGATTATTAATATTTGTCTTAATATTTGCATTGTTTTTACATAGTCGTGTATTATTTGAATTATAGTACACATGTGTCGCAATAAATAAATTCCTTAGTCATCAGTTAATGCTAACGCATCAGTAAATAAATTTCTTAGTTATCAATTAATGCCTTCACTTATCATTGAATATGACTAAGATATTTATTTATTGCGACACAAGTGTACCACAATTTAAACAATATACATACGACTGTCACATAAAATAAAATTTGTTCAAACATCAACAATTGCATAAAATTAATTTTTGCAATATGGCAGCATTTTCAAAGATATTGGTTATATTATATGTAATTAAATACATTTTTATGATAAACCGACAATTGGGAAAAATAATGAATTTTTACAATACTTCAATGATTAAAAAATATAAATAATTTTTTTTAATACAAAAGAATTGTATATAACGATATTTATAATTATTGCAATTATCGATTTTTTGCAATACTGTACTTGTTACAAAAAAAGTCTTATTAATAATATAACAATGGTTACATTGTAATAGTTACATTGTCGTGTAATGATTACGATCGTATTGTATGTATGTGTATTCACTGTATAATAAATGCAAATTTTGAAACGAATAATTGCAAAAATTATGCAGGCATAATATAATATTGCTAAAATGGAAGTAGAAAATATATTAATTAGAATATATACTGAAACTTTGAAAAAAGATAAATAAATAATATTTTACATATATCATACAATATGTATATCTTTTCGTGCATACTGTACGATCTCGTATATGTAATGAATATATATGGACGCTCTTTGCTTTTTCTCGTGTACACGAAGTACTATTAATGATTCTCTACATTTGCAACTACATATGCATTCGCGCGCAAAGCGTGCAAAAGCGAATCTCGTACTTGGCTATGCACGAGACGTATCACGGAACAGAAGTCAGATATTTTTTTATATTTCGCAGTACTTTGGTACACATAATATTGGAGTCATACGATTAAACTTTGCTATAATGAAGTTTTTGCTTTCGTATTTAATGCACATAGTTTTTACCTCGCTTAGACATTACGCAGCTCGCGACCAAAAACATTTTTATTTGATTTTAAACAGCCATACATCAGAATATTCAAGTGCGATAAATAATCACTTTAACGAGCGAGATAAAAACAAGTAGTCGATTAATTCTGAATCAGACAATCCGTAATTACTCTTATTCGTTCTATTCAAAGAGTTCTTACTTTTCACGTCAAATATATTCCCGCAATAACAGCGTATTTATAAATGTATATTACTGTTTTGAGAGTTGAGATGCGGTTGCCAAATTGCTTATTCTGTAGTCTAAGAATGAAGGTAAAATTGCTTTTGAAGAAAATAAAATATAAAAGCGTGAATTCACAGAGGTCTGATTATGCCCGCACGGATGTGAGCAGTAAATCACCCGATCATATTCATGAGCTTGTACACATGTACATAAATAAGGACACGTGTAGATCGCGTAACCGCGAGGCATAGATCGACACGCGTGACGTATGGGCGAGAAGTTAATCAAATCGTTTTCAGCAATTTATCAGACCAGCCGTCGAGCCGTTACAACATACCGTTCGCGCAAACAACGCGACACGATACGCCTGAAAATATTGGTCAACTCTGAATAATTACCGCACCATAATCGGAAGTCCTGATTGTCGCAACGTTCATGACTCTCAATAAATGATCGCTATGAATTTTTTATACAGCTCGCAAAAAATAAAAAGTAGTGCCAATATAGGAAACTAGAACTTTTTCCCTCCATCGATATTAATATATATATATCGCTGTCAACCTTATTTATATGTTGACTATTGGATATTGTAGAAAAAAAAATTTTGAGATTTTTTGAAAGACAAACAAATTCATATATTTCAAATTTATTAAAAATTTCACAGATTAAAGTATACATTAAATTAAAAATTCGTATTTTAAAAAACAATTAAAGACAGCACGAATGTTGAAAATCAGGACATAAAAGATCATCACAGAGATATCTTAATGACATCTGTAATATTGCTTAAATACTCTTTTTATTTTCGTAAATATTGCTTAATACTCTTTTTATTTTGTGAAATATAACGTAGTATCTCAATTATATTCATACATAATACTTACTACGTATGCAACGTGCGGTGTGTAACTATCAACATAAAACACGTAACACAATGCAGTTTCATGTATGACTATGTAACTTTCTGCGAACGGCTACGTTATGCAATTTCGTGCAACTTGGGACATGCTGGATTAAAACTTTGTTCTGTTTAGGGATGGTTAATTCACACATTACACTATCTGCTTTTTACTTGTTAATTGTTATGTCTATTGTTTTACTACATCAGATTATATCAAGTTTTATTTTTTATTTTTGAGATAAATTGGCTATTAAATTAAGAATCTCATAGAATCGTATACAATTAATAGGAAATAAACGCCTTTAACGATCTAGCTGGATCTTAAGTGCTCTTTCTCTTGTATAATTCTGTGTGAATTTATATACTATACGTATATAGTCCTTTAAACTGCGCACCGAAATGATTTTTCGGTCTTGAAACGCAAATTCCTGAATTATTGCAATAATATCACGAGTTAAATTGACTAGAAATTTAACAATTCGATGGCTATTAATTAAATACAATATTAGATATTTCGTAATGTTAAATTCCATAATAACTATTAACAGAAGATAGTTACGTTTCTGAATACAGAATAATTATTGGAACTTTAAAGAGAACAATTAAGAAATCTAAATGTCTTTTTTCCACAATCCATTTCGGATCGATCAAAAACGGTCGATATCGATGCAAATCGAAGTAATAGCTCCAAATGTTATTCTTTAATATCCAATAGGATATTGGATTGAGAGTGGCAGTCGGGTGCCCTCGATCTATGATGAAAAAGTAACCACCCCCTACAGAAACACTCATTTACTTTTATTCGGTAAAGTAATCTAGATTAAATCTTAACATCTTTATTAATTTAAATTTATTATAAATTTATTATTATTATTGTAATAGTAAAATATTATTTTACGTACATATTTTCCAAACATTTACTCAAAATTAATCTTTAAAAAATTCCAATCCTTTCTTTTTTAGTTGGGAGACTCTTTTTCAATGAGATGTGAAAAAACAATATATTTAATAATTAATAATAAGTGATTTTTTTATAAAAAAGAAATTTAAAAACAAAAAAATAAGAATTAATTATAAATGAAAATTTTTAGTTATGCACATTTTTATTTAAAATTCCGATATTCTTGAAGAAACTATCATTAAACTTTAATTCAGTTAAATTGAAAGCTTCGTACATATGTCATTGCAATAGCAATTTCTTTGAAATGGGAAATCGAAAGTCTCAAATATTTTTTATTTTTTACCAGAGTTGCACGGTGATAAACTGTTGACTTTTCAACGCCCTTGGCGACGCCAAAACGCAGTTATGGCAAGAAGAGAAAGTTCGGAAAGAAAAGCATCCTTCGTACTGCGCAACACGTTTCGGATATTATGTCGCGGCGACGATCATAATGAAGTATCGATGAAACGTACGGCGCCGGATGAGAGAGAGAAGGGATTTCATAACACCGTAGGGTGAGTAAAACGTGAACGGAATCGTATTTTCCCCAAACTCTTTCCAGGGAATTTACCGGGCAACTGCGAACCTGGACTTTCAAACACAGAAGTGGCTAGAATCACCGTAAAACGAGAAACCGCCGTTGCACCAGATGTTAGTACTTGAATTGGACACCCCCACGTCCTCTTTTCGTCTTTAATACCCTTCCTCTTTTATTACCTGATTTGACATTTTCCTCCTAAATATTTGTACTTAATGCCTTTACAATAGTAACAACATTGTTACAAAAAATTTTTAATGTTAAAATTAAAAACTATAATATTAAATAAAAGTGTAATAAACTGATCAAATGATTAAATTAATTTTCGTATATAAACTTTGTTTAATCATATAATAAACGCAAGGCAAATATAAAATTAAAATTTATTACTTTTAAAGAGAGAAAAAGAGAGAGATTATATCAAACTGATTGATTTAATAATTACTATAAAATAAAAAATTAGGAAATAAACATATATTGCGATAAATAGAATATCTTTTTAAAAGTTAACGGATTAACGACTATATATCATAACATGTAATGTTGTCAATGCTTAATTTGTTTTACTTACAATAAAAATTAAATGTACTGAATATATTAAAATTTTTCACATCAAATTTATTTACGTAAATTAAACATTTCACAATCACGCAACATTTGTGTCTGTACATTTTTTATTCTGTACACTTGCTTCAATGACAATAATTTTTCTCTTTCTACTGCTTTCCCTTTGTCTTTTTCGCCTAGATCTACCATTCCATCCGACGCGACACATACAACGGGCCAAAGCGGAAGTAGACCGTCTCACTCTGTACAACCATGATATTTTCCATCCACCTGATCGTTGCAGCGTGCTCGGGAAGATTGGATCGTACCAAAATATTGTCGTTACCGTCCGTTGCCGCGTGTTCCAAATCGCGGTAGTTCCGTGTATGTATTCTTGAAACAGGAGCTCGGCACCAGACCGCAATTTCAAGGTGATATAAGTATCGAGAGCAATACTGTGAGAGGGAATGTAAATACCGCATGCAATCGATGCAAGTCTTCCAGTTCCAAGAAGTTAAGAGGATACTACGTGAACGCGCAATCGTATAAATGTCGTCTATAATTTAAATTTATTACGCCAGACTCTACGGTGGACGTATTGATTTTAATTAAACTATTGGAATAACATGTAACTTTCAAAAGAACCAAATAAAAAGATTAAATAAAACATTACATCCTTTACTTAAGCTTTTCTATTTGAAAATGTAAAGCTCGCTTATGCTCGATAAATGTATAATGATCTATGTGCGCGTTCATCACTTTGCAATTGGATTTCCAATCCTTCTTTGACAGTTATTACGCGTAGAAGATGCATAAAAGTGGATAGCTGCTATGCAAGGATATAGGGAGTTTCTTTTTGAATTACGACCTGGTTTTCCAATTCCATGAAGATACATCAATTCGATTAAATCGTTTGCCAAGTTGAATCTCTCACCGCACTCAAATCTTGTCAGCTTCTCTTCCTTTGTCGCGTCGCCGAGGAATGGACGATGCTCTTTCGGAATCAGTTCGTAGTATGGCGTGACCCTATACCGAAAGTAATCAACCCCGACGGAGACATATCCACCCGGATGTTCTGGCTGGTCAATGGCGAATGCCCGACTGTAACTCAAGTCAGTGCTATTCAACGTTTCACCGTACTGTTTCTATGCATTGGCGTTTAAGAATGGCATACACGTTCCATCAGCGGAACTTCTTGAGTGATCTTATCTCTCTCTCTCTCTCTTTCTCTTTCTCCAAGAGTGATAAATTGTACAAATTTTAGAGAAGTCCTCACTTTGGGTATTATTAAATAAAGATTTTCCAAAAATTAATTCTTATTGCACAGTCAACTTTTTTCTCTTTTTTTCTCATATCATAATCGATATCATCATCAACGTTACTTTAAACGGATCAATGTTATTTTTAATCGTATTTCAGATACTATTAAAACCTAGGATTTAACCGATTCTCCGAAATAAGAGGGAATTATGGTAAACTGATCGTTCGCTTACCCAGCAAAAGCTCGTCTATCTTCTCACAGTTTAAGCCATCATTTCTTGCACGAGCCGTCAGACGCAGATTACAGAGCGCGGCGCAGACATTCTAAAATCAGTTCGCGTTGTGTGATCCACCGCTAAAAGCAATCAACTTTAACCAAGACTTATCAGCGACAGTCGAGAATGGCGGGCAGCTGAATGCAGAGCGTGCTGGGGCCAACTTCATTACCGTTAGATACGTGCCACTATACGAACTATACTCCGCTTCGCGCAGCGACTGCGCAAAAAGCTGTAATTCGCGGAATCGGGACGACCAGCGCGGTCGCGGCCATAGGGTGCAGAGTGTAGTATTATTTTTCACTAGTAGTTCTTTGTACGAGAGATGGTGGACTCCCTTCCAACATCCTCTTTTATTCCCACGCCACGACTCTTTGCTTGCGGATCCGGTTGACCGCGTGCACGCTTGCTTGGCATTTGTCATCCGAGATTCCTTTGTTCCGGCGCGAAACAAACGAGAAACTCCCACCGTTCTCGTTTTCCTTCCCGCCAACTTTGTGTTCATACTAACACACACACACACACACACACTCTCTCTCTCTCTCTCTCTCTCTCTCTCTCTCTCTCTCTCTCTCTCTCTCTCTCTGTCACACTCTCTTCGCCAGTAACGCTCCACGATCGCGCTTCTACCTTTCTCTTTTCTTTGCGATTCCACTCGTTCTCCTTTACTCCCTCTTGTCCTCATATGACTTAATCAGAAGTTTTTTTTTTGCTGAACTCGGAGGTTACTGAATTGTCTCGCCCGCTGTGTGTCTACATTCAGTAAATTCAGCACCCGGCAAGATTCCGCTTCGTTATATGCTGCTTCGTATGGCACGGAAGTGCATACGGTTAGTTACATGCTAAATTAATTATTTTACGCTATTCACACAATGGACAATTTTCTGAGAGATAACTGAAAAAATAAGATAGTCAAACCTAATAATTAAAATTAATGGACCCTGATAGAAACTCATCCATTATATTTATCATAAAATCTATTGTTATCATTATTATTAACATACATAATTAGCGTTAATAAAATTTCTTTATAAAATAGACAATTTTTGAAATTTTGTGCTGCACAAAGGAAAATAAAAAATAAATAGTTAATTTCTATTTCTGCTGAAATCACATTTCTGAACGTACAGAACGGGAAATGCAATAAGAACTGTACAATTGCGTAAATAAACGCGAGAGGAATTTTACATGACCTAACGGAATGAGGGATTAAAGATAACTTTGCGGGATAGGTCAAGTGACTCACGGTTGGTCGGCCGATACGTCCTCGAGAAGCCATTGCACCGTTAGAAACGACGGAGTTCATCCGTCACGACGTTATCGCATTGCCCGATCCGACTACGTGATGAAGATCGAATCTCGTCGTGGTACAGAATGACGATCGTGCCAGCATGAGAAACATCGGCCTGAGGCGCTGTTTGATCGACTTGCCACCCCCTGAAGGGACTTTCAGGCGTTGACGTTCGAACGTTGGAAAATGATCGAAATTATCAAGGCGCGCCTACATATATACGTTATATTACACCCTCAAGTGTTCATTGGAATTTTACAGAATTCAACAAATTACAAATATCGCTGTTATCTGTTACCAACTAATAATTAGAAAGTTGTAAATATTGTTAATATATTTTTAAATCATTAACTTAAACGTTCTAATGATATTTTTGTTATTTAATTCAAATTTTTATTTAGAAAAAATTAAGTAATTATATTAGTTTAATAAATTATTTAACTAAACGACAATAAAGCTCAAGGCACAAAATATAAAAGAGATAACAATTAAAATTAAAATTAAAATTAAACAAGGCTGCAAAGATTAAATCTATAATGAATATAATGCTACTGAGAACCGAGAGAACAGTTGTATGTGTATAGTCAAAAATAATGTATATGTCAATCACCAATTACAAACGTTTCGATCATAAGATTAGGTCATCTTCAGTGTAATAATGAATTCGTCATAACAGAGTACAATTTATCGTTATGCTGAGTACAATTTAAATGACTAAATTCTTGTTTGGGTATCCAGCTAAGTACAACAGACGATAATGAAATTCTTAGTTTTGGACAACAGCTTAGCGATGATTCATTGACAATATTTACCTTATTGTGTTACAACGCATCAATTTTGATTCCGATGAATAATTGTTATACTGAAGATGATCTAATCCTATGGTCGAAACGTTTGTAATTGGTAATTGACACATATATTATTTTTGACACACGTACAACTGTGTCGGCTCTCAGTGGTTTT
>Ga0157364_1009193_pt1 | contig 10241 bp, 5 predicted proteins | sample AttsexASBM2_FD_111476 | JGI IMG/M metagenome (GOLD analysis project Ga0157364, IMG submission 111476) | Fungus gardens microbial communities from leaf cutter ant in Ribeirão Preto, State of São Paulo, Brazil - Atta sexdens ASBM2 | ecosystem: Host-associated > Fungi > Mycelium > Unclassified ... | reverse complement strand
CGAATATTGAAAATAATCCCTATTGAGTTATTTTCAATGTTCGAATAAAATGTTATTTTAATCGATTTCTTACAATATAAATTTATATATATAATCATTGTGCTCGATTGTGCTAAACACTCTAGATACCTAGGGTTGGTTTGGGAGTGGAGCAACAAAGTCGGATTCGTCAGGAATTGCGAGGAACGAAATCAGAGAACTGTAATCAATCGAGATATTTTAAGAATTAACAATTTATACGTGGTGTGCTAACGCAGGGTGGCTAGGGGTGGTTTGCAATGTTTGGGGATGGAGCAACAAAATTGTATTCGTCGGGAATCGCGAGCAACAAAATCAGAGAACCGTAATCAGTCGATATTTCGAGAATTAACAATTTATAGGTGGTGTGCTCACGCGGAGTGGTTTTCGAATGTTGGAGATGAAGCAACAATATCAGGAAGTGAGCAATTAATTAGCAACAAATTAGCACAAAAAGAATATGCCGTATTTTTTAATTTTTTTTTATTTTTTTGAGTGGCTATGCTAACTTTATTCTTATGCTAACACAGTCATTGTTTTTTCGGAATTGGCTGGTACAACCAAATCGGGAATAGAGCAACAAATTAGCAACAAAAAAATCATTAAATTTCTGTGCAACTTCTATTCGATTGTGCTGAAGTGGCTATGTCAGCTTAATTAATAAATATTTATTTATCTTAATTATGCTAATAAAAAAATTTTTGTTATTTTGCAAATTTGTGTGCTAATAAGGAGATCCGGAATTAATAAGATTTTCTAAGTTTTTATTATACATTTTTATTATTCTATTAAATTTTTTTTCGCATAACTCTGTCGAACTTTTATTTTCTAAGAGACATATTATTATTTATATGTGTTGTTATTTCATTGAAAATAAGTTTTATTGAATTTATTCTGACATCGATCTATTTTGATTTTATCTACTTAAATTATGATTTAACTAACAATTAATTTTTTATATTTTTAATTTTCATGATTTGGGATTATAAAATGTAATATAAAATGTAATATAAAAAGGAATTCATATAATAAAAGGGGTACAAGAAAAATATATGTTTGATTCAATTAATTTTGTAATAAAGTATACATATATATTTATTGTAAAATAAAATATATTTGTTTTTTATACATGTAATCACCGTATTTGTTAACATTACATGATTATAGGGATAATTAAAAATTTATAAGTAACTAATTTTTTTTATGTTATGAAAAAGAGAAATATACATCGATAAAGAAATATTGAATTTTGATCATATGATTTTAAATAAACTGTAGTTACAAAAAATGGAATGCGCATGGAAATGTCTTTTATTTGCATGCTTCCGCTTTAAATTTGATTGTGATAAATATGCAATATTTTTATATTAATAGTTATAAAACAGTTTAATTGTCTCCTTAAAAATAAGCTTGATAACAAATAACTAACAAGTTTTATCAGTATTATTTGAATTATTAATTATTAAAAAAGCACATGGGAGATGCTAACTGCTTCCGATTCGACTATTTTGAGATTCTACAATCTATGTTGCAGAATATGTGGTACAAAAAATCGTGACAACTGTTTTTATATAATGGATATGTAAAACATATTTTTGAATAATCGATTAGTGATATAATTGCATATTGTTTTGCATGAATCGTTTATATTTATTACACAATATTCATGATGTTGTACTTTTCGATTTTCCAATTTTTGATACTCGTGCTTCAAAAAAAATAATAGTGCAGTCAGGAATGTATTTATAAGAATAAAATTTTTTTTTAATACAAAATTCTATGTAATTGAGAAATCAAGTCTGTATGATCAATTATACATCCTAGCAATAAACTAAGTTTTTATAAATACTTTAAATAATAAAATAATGATACATAATAATAAATTATGATAATTATTTATGTAATATATTCTTGATAGCGCTCTGTATGGAAATCTATGTTTGAAAAAAGAGAGAATGCTGTTACAAATAATTGTTATTATGAAAATTATGTTCATAAATATTTTAACATAATTTCTATATTTATTAATATTTAATTTTAGTATTTAATTTTATGAAGTATTTTAAACAAAAGAAGAAAAAAGAAAGCTGTTTGATATTTTCATTAAATAGAAAAGACTATTTTATTATAGATTTTATTTACGTTTTTTAAATATATAATTTTTCCTCACAGTTAATTACATATTTTTGGATCTCTATATTTCAAGTATTTATAACTTCCTTAAATATTCCTTGAACTAAATATCTATATAAAGTTCAATATCAAGAGATGAAGGATATAAAAATTAAATAGATGATTGTGTTGATATTTTCGTTTTAGTAGCGAACAAATTTAAGCGGACGAATTTCTACATCTATGAAATGACTTTTCATCATCCCTTTATTTCCCTGAAACGAGATCATAAAATATGCCAGAGGTTCTATTATCTGTCTGAGAAGTAACATAAAAGTGACATAATTTCTTTTCTAGATTAGACCATGTTTGATTCATGCATTGTCAGTCCGTAATAGTTTACTATTTTATCTCATATCACATCTTAATCTAATTGAAGTATTTTTTATATAAGTTAGAATTTTGCTTTAAAAACAGAAATAATTTGTTAATAAAGTAAGAGTTGTTCTAATGTATAATAGTTATATAGAAGAAATTCTATGAATTATTTTTCTTTGAAAATATAATTTTCTTCTAAATTTGTGTAAAAATACAAAATAGAAATTTATAATAATCACTTTAATATTAATCAACACCCTTAATAATTTAATAATGTCTGATATCAAAAGCAGTAACAAACATTTTATAATAAAATTGTATTTCTTCGGTTTCGTTTAAAATACTTCATAAAATTAAACATGACAGTCGTTTGATCGCGAGTACTTGCGTGCTGAGCACAGACATGTCGATGTACTTCTTCCGGCTACACAACCTGCGCCGTCAGGCGGAGGAGGTACGGAAGAAACGACAAAAACGTGGCAGAGGCAGCCAGGGTGGACAACTTGGGACCAACCAAACGGACCAGTCTCAACCGACGGCTGGATCCATGCAATGTTGCAATCGGATTCATCGGGGTCCTAGCAGGCTCTTCGAGCGGGCCCCTTTACAACCTAGCGACTCGCTTGACGAAATTGCCTTTCAAATACCGAGGTAAATTTTTAATTTGCACGCTTCTGTCTCGAAATTTCTTTTGTCATTATATGTGGCCACTCCTATTATATTTAATTGATATTCTTTGAATAATTATAGCTTGTAATTTATATAATAATGAGAATTCTTAGTTTATTAATATTTAATTCATTAACTTATAAGTAATTTAATATATGTATATATACATAAATATGTGTGTATAATTTTTTTATCTAAGTGTATTAATTATGCTTTTGTGAATATAATTACTCTCTGAAAGATATTTATGCATTAGATTTTTTCAGTTAATGAATAATATTGCTTATTTGCTACAATAATGATTACAATTCACAAAATAAAGTTTTCCAAAAAATGAGTTTGAATATTTTGAATTATTAAAATTTTAATATAATTTTGAAATGCAACTTTGATGTAATAACTGATTGTAGAAAAATAAAAATGTATTTTTAAAATAAGTTTCTTCTTTATGTTTTCGTTTTTTTTATATAACTGAAGAGACAACTTTTAAATTACGTCATTATTGCAGAAAATGCGACATGATTTAAATAATTTTTTTTAAGAAAAAAGAAATTATTAATCTTAGAAATAATGAAGATTTTTCTATATATACATCTTATGGTACATAAGAACTTCAAATTATAGACATTTACATCTTAAATTATAGACATTAATATCTTTAATACGAAAGGTTCAATATGATAAGTCATGAAAATTTAAATCGATTGCAGTTTAAATGCAATCATGACACGATTTATATTCTAATCTGCTTAACGGATTCGTTAAAACTTTATCGTTGTTTTGGGTTTTCAACATGAAACATCGTTTTACATTTCAAAAATCAACTTGATAAAGCAATTCGTGCAATTTAAAAATATCAGCTTGCAAAAGCTTATCTAATTCCTTTACAATCCAAATGCAATTCTCATCCTGATCTTAGCGTGAAATGAAAGTCGTAAAGCATCAAGACAGCAGCAGAACGTTTTACTTTTTCAAAAGGGTCAAAGGTCAAGAAGTATGAAACTACTCAGAAAAGAAATCGCAAAATTTGTACAAATATGAAGAATTTGAAATAAATATAAATTTCATTAAATCGTCAATGTAAACTTGTGTTCTTATTATGTACTTTTTATATACAAAAATAAGAATAAAAGTAAGATGCTCAATAAGAAACACACTATGAATATATTGTTTTGAATTTTTTATGTTGTTTTTATGAATTGATTGTACCTACACATAAAATGGATTTCCAAATAATATTTTTGTATATAATTGTGTATTGTTAATACTAAATCAATTTTTATATATACTGATAAAACTATGTATATAAAACTACGTATATAAAAAAATCGAAAAGTTTTAATAAATCAATAATTAGTCTAATGATTAGTAAGACATTTCATAAATTAAGAGATAATTAAAAAATAAATTTTTGAAATTATAAGTTAGATAATATTTAAGAAATAAACATTTTTAGTTATCTAAACTTATAATTTATTAGGGATGAAACATATTTTTTAATGATTACTTCTTAATTGGTATAATATTACACAATCAATTTTATTTTGTGCCTCCACAATGTACTTCTTTTTTACTTACGTAACAATTCTTTTTGGAACAGTAATGACGTAAATAAAGAACCATTTGCAGGATAAACTGAAGTCATGATAAATACACTTTGCAGATCGTAAAGCTATCAGTTCTTTTTATTTTGCTTTATTCAGTAAGGGTGAAAATACAGTGACAAGGCGATATTGCTCTCTTGTGGAACTCTGGGCTACGTCGAACTTTTAATTTGTTTAATTATGTTTAACTCCTGAGAGTGCCCGTGGCAATCCCCTCAGGATTAACCCCACTTTCTTGTTTCCAACGAGCGAAAGAACTCACTTAGTTGACGGAATTTCTAGAGGCAAACCCACTGAGTCGCGGTTGACTAGTGGGAGACGAGAAGATGGAAAATGATGGTAAAAAGAATTGGATTACTCTTCGATACGTCGACTGTATTCCCGCCTAGGCCGCAAAACTTTCGATCCTATCATGAGATTGTCATTATCGCGCGTCTCGTAAATTGAAGACAGTTACGCGAAAGCAACACAACTATTGACTTCTTAACTTTTTCAGATATATTTTAAAATAAAAAATAAATAAATTTATGAATATTGAAAACATTAAAACAATACGGTTCAAAATTTATCATTTAATGAATGCTTCGACAATTAATTATTTAACATTATCGTTGCAAAAGTATAAAGAGTTTGAAACAAGGCATTTTATTTTATTTTTTTCTTATTCAATTCTATATGTAATTTTCATTATTATTTTAAGACATTTTAATTAATAATTATTAACAAATAAAGTATTGATTTAGATTTTTTATATTACTTTACACTTAATTAAAAAATTCCAAGACATTCTGCAAAGTTACGAGAATTAAACTTTTTTTTAATCAATATGTACCATGTGCTTTACATAACAAAACCTTTCATCAGATTTTAAGTTTAATCGTGCTCTTCGACGAGCGATTCGTACGGGATTCATGACATAATAAAGGATTCAGTAATACCGTAGGAGTTCAGTAATGAGGTCCGAGAGGTTTAGAAGAAGCAAAAAGTGAATAGGTAATTTCTATAGTCGGTAGTTCTGCCGCGCCCATGAGAACCAATCACGAACACACCCCTTTGTCAAAGCTCATCTATGTTATTTATATTGATAACAAATTTATGTCAAATTATTTTAGTTTAATGAGAGCGATGGTGCGACAAATACGAATTCTCGATTGTTTATATTACATTATAAAAAAACAAACACACACACACATATAGTACTAGATTTTCTTTACATTTTTATATTTAAGAATTAGAAATTCTTTTTTTTTGTTTTTAATGCTCATATAAATAATAAAACATAAATAATATAATATTTTGAATAATATAATATTTTAAATAATATTTTAAATAATATTTTAAAAATAAACTTATTAAAAAGTACAATTTAATTATATATTTTGTCGTTATTAACGTATTTGTCGTTACTAACTTCTCATTATTAACGTGACAAAATTGAGACAAAATTATGGACATCAAGATATTTACTTGACAAAAAGATAGTACATCTACTCAAACAAATATCTTGATGAGTATAATAATCAATATCTGTCAATTGACGTTGACCTGAAAATGTCGCATAAATGATGAATTTTTGTGTAACTTAATCGTTATTTATACATTTGCAGACAGTTTGGATGTTCATTTAATTTTTGCGTAATAATACTTGTTTGATTATTGTTTCTCTATAGTGACTGGTTTTAAATATTTATGAGAAATGTAGTACAAATATGAGTCATCAATTTTTAACCGTCACGCTGATCTGTTATGCAAAATAAGTTTAACTTTCTTAAAAAGCCAGGTAAACAACGTGCATGTTATTATGCAAGATATGATTAAATTACATAATAAATATTCAAGAAAGCATTAAACAAAGTAAAGAAAATTAAAAATGTTTAGATATTTTCCATTATCACATACCTAAAGAATATATCGATACAAATTAATTATAAGCAGATTTTGTACTAAAACTAAAATAAATGAGATTTTATCATACACACCATGTCTGATCGAATACAGTTAAATTTAATTGTACCAAATATAATTATTTTGCTATTAATTAACTTTATTAAAAACAATTATTTAATAACCTATACATCTAGTAGAAGGCAAAGTATGCCTTGGAACGAAAATACCGAAATAACGAAATTACGAAATATGCGTTATCATAAAAAAATTGGCTATGTGTCCAATATAAAAGAATATGTCGCATGACTTCCTTATATATGTTTCTTGCATATATAAGGATTTTCAAAACCTTCAATCAAAAGTATTATAACAAAAACGTCCTCTTTGGTATTGCTCTCAATAATGACGTTTTTGTCTTTGAGGTATTCAAAATAAAATCACAATTTAAGAAAAGAAAAAGATCGGTTCTATAAAACATACGCGTGGATATAAACATAATTCGAGCTAATCACTTTTCAACGCGTACGATTCATGCGTACATGTCAAAACAATGGTGGAAAGAAAATGATAGCTTTAAATTTGTTTTATTGTTAGATAACTGGCTTTTATAAATGTCTTATTATTCCTAGAAAGGAATATTATTTTGCTTTTTAAGAAATATGTTAGGAAATAAAAAAATATAATGGTTCTTGTGTTAAAATCAGAATCGGACATATGAAAAAATATAATAAGCATTTTTAGTAATTAAAGAATTTTTTATAGATAAATTAAAACAAGCAATAAAATTTTATTTTTTGCCAATTTAAAATTAAATTTTGAATGATTTTAATTAATAGAATTTTAATTATACTAATTATTTACTAATTATTTGATATTGAAATGTTGCAATAACAACTGTCATTTATTCAACTCATTTATTGTATATTTTTGTTAAATTTTTGTTAAAAATTAATTTTGTAAAAATAGAAAGTCTTTAAGATAAATGTATTAGTTACTGAACATAATTAAATTACACTAGATAAAAAATGACAAAATTTTTAAATAAAGTTTTTAATGATATATATACACTTTAAATAAATTGGTCTAATTAAATTTTTATAAATAGCAAATTTATTTAAAGTCGTATATATTATTTTAAAGCTTAATATTTAAAATTTTTATCATTTCGTCCAATAATTGGATCATATCCACTAATTGTCCATTAATTGGTATATTTGCCTTATTGGCCTTATACATTCTATTTATCTAACATTCTATTTATCTAAATTATTATAAATAAATTATATTATATATTAATTAATTATATTAATAATTATATATTAATAATTATATTATAAATTAATTATATAATATTTTTTGACAATAAAATTTTCGATAATTTTAGACTATGAAAGTGCTCCATTTCAATATTATCAAGATTGCTTGAGAAGAAAGCTTAGAGAAGAAATAACGGAAGTGCTCTCGTATTGTTTCATTAAGGTGCAGACAGCAAAGCTGAACCATATATTTTCGTTCGATATCAGAATGTTCTCACTCTCAGAAACTCGTAAAGTCAATTTACTACTCGGCATATTGACAGACACTCGTAACGAAGTAGTAATAAACCTCAAGAATAAAACTATAATTCTGAGAACTATAAATTCTGTCTGCAAAAAATCAGTCGAGCATCTCGAGCATTGCAATATTTAAGACATGAACTGTGTTATCATTACATTTAATGACTTTTTGGTATTAAGTGTCATATTTTATTGGCTTTATTAATAATTTTATGTTTTACATAGATGTTTCAAAGGATATTCTGATTTAAAAGATCGAAAAAAAGTTAAGTTTTTTTGGATATTTTTATTTAAGAAGACATAAAAATAATTAATATTAAATTTTGCATACTCTTTTATCTACTATTTTAATGATGTTTTAATATTTTTAAATCTAAAAAAATATAACTTTTTTGCATGCCATACTGGTTACTAAGCTCACAAAAAAAATGCGTAGACATGGTGTAGCAGCTCTCCTTGACATCTAAAACAAAAATCCAAAATTTTTCTTTTCAGGAGAAGATGACTATCATTGCAATTAAAATTAAATTTAAAAACATAAATTTTACAAAATAGCAATTTGGAAAAAAAATTTTATTTATTCAATAAAATCTTGTAATTGTTATAATTCTTTTATAAAAAAAAAAATAAGTAAATCATAATTTTTGTAGTTCTAATGAAAAAGAGACTAAAAAAAATTTATCAATGTTGTTAAAATAGTTTCTTATAAATTTATCAGAAAGGATCAAAAGCATAATTTTGAAAATAACAGTTTTAAAGTTTTGTGTATATTTTTATATATTTTTTTTATATGTTTTTTATATTTTTTTTATATGTATAGCATGCAATTTTTATTATTTACAGTTAAATAATAGTTTTTTTTATATACTAAACCTTCTACTTCCTCGAATAATTCTTGTTTTTCAAATTTTTGAAATTCTCTCGTTGCTTCAACTTCCTGCAGTCGCTCTACTGTTTTGTATAGACAAACTACTGTCTTTTTTGTTGGCAAATATCTTTATTTGTGATCTAATTTTGATTTTAAGAATTACTTTAAGAATTTTGAACAAAAGGGAAAATTCATTAAATATATCCAGACTGCAAAAAAAATAGCGACTTTTATGATTTTTAAACATGTTAAATTTTCCCTCCAATAATAGCATTGTACAAGCTTAAATTCTAGATCACATTCTCCTTTCTAATTGAATTAAATTTCTTTATTAAATTTTTTACATTTTACAACAATACTTAAGTATAAAAAAATTACAAAATGTATAAAATTACAAAATGTATAAAATGTATATGTATAATCATACAATTGTTATTCCAAAATTGCGAATTTTCAAATCTTTTTGTAGACGTGCTGGCGAACTTATATTTTTATTTGTATGTCTGTAAAACTTTTCTTCTTTTCTGGTTCATTTATTCTGGTCCTATTTTCTTATCTAGTGACATATTCAAAATTACAACATGCTATTCAATGTTCAATCACGAACTAACTTAATGGAATTTTTGACTCTTATCTTACGGTTATGTGCAAATTAAAACACAAAAATATTAACATAATCATATATGAACATCACATATGATTCATGTATTTAAAAAATTTCTTCTTATTTGAAAATATCTGAAAATAAATCATAATATACCTAGAGAAAGAGAGAGAGAGAGAGAGAGAGAGAGAGAGAGAGAGAGAGAGAGAAAGAGAGGGACAGGGAGAGGAAGAGAGAGGGGAATGGGAGGGGAGAGAGAGAGGAAGAGGGGGAGAGAGAGAGAGAGAGAGAGAGAAAGAAAGCAATTGTATTTTTTATCTAATTCCATTAAATTATTAAATATTGAAAATGCTTGGAATTATTTAAAAATTTTCAAATACGAAGAATATTTAAAAAAAAATTATTGCTTTTTGGCTTTTCAAATCAGAATATCCTTTTAATATGAAATTGATATTTATTCCTTTTATTTACATTTGTATTTATATATATATATATATATATATATATATATATATATATATTGTTGTTGTTGAACATATTGGATT
>Ga0157364_1009192_pt1 | contig 10241 bp, 9 predicted proteins | sample AttsexASBM2_FD_111476 | JGI IMG/M metagenome (GOLD analysis project Ga0157364, IMG submission 111476) | Fungus gardens microbial communities from leaf cutter ant in Ribeirão Preto, State of São Paulo, Brazil - Atta sexdens ASBM2 | ecosystem: Host-associated > Fungi > Mycelium > Unclassified ... | reverse complement strand
TTAAATTTTATATATATAATATATTATTTTTTCATATATTTTATTTATTTTTTTCTAAAAAAAGATATGTTTTTTTTTATATATATATATATATATATATATATATATATATATATATATATATATAAGGAAAAAAAGTGGACAGATTCTATTTTGTAAAAAATGGTGGGAAGAAATGAGCTTCTTTTGTCTACATAATTCTTTTTTGAAAAATATATTCCCAAGATTTTTTGTTACTTATCGCGCTTATTAAATAAAAGAATTTTTACCTTAACTATTCCGTTAAAAATCATCTTACCGTAATTGAAAAACAGATTCTTACTCTATATTGTATGGTGTGTAATTACTAATTTTTTACAAACTTAATACAAATGAAGTAGCGTGAATTTTTCGCTATGAACTTTTGTTCAGATTTAATATATTATATAAAGATGTCCATATAAGGATACTAATCTTCTATCTAATCTTGTTTGGATTTATCCATCGTTGATTTGGCGGCGAATGATTTCAAAGATAACTATGAACGTTCGTACATGAGAGAGATCGTCTGCTTGAAACGGAATGTTATAGAGAAATGAAACGGTGCGATCGCAAAGAAGTGATTCCGTGAAGCTATATGTGTTCAAATCCAAAAATGATCTGCTCTAGCCTATGTAGTTGGCCAATCTTCAATTCACTGGAATCGAAGTTTGTCTCCCAGATTCATATGGTTTTTGTATACGGTAATTCGCCTTATTTCCTTCCTTTATTCGTTTTGGCAATATTTATCTTTCAACTTGAAACAGGTACATTGGGGAATGAGGCCTTAATCGTGACGAAGGACAAGATGGTGTATGGCCTAGGTAAAAACGTCAACGGTTGTTTAGGAATCGAGAATAAGAATGCCACATTAAAGCCACAAAAAGTAGAGGCTCTATGTGGAAAAGACATAAAGACGTTCGCGTGTGGCATTGGACCTCATGTTTTGGCGCTCACAAAAGAAGGAGAAGTAAGAAGTTGCTGGCAAATTATTATATTGAAGTATAAGTGAATGTTCAATTTTAGGTGACACCTCACTGATTTCAATGTTCTTTAGATATGTTTATATGTTGTAATTCCATTAACAAAAATGGAGGTGATCTTCATATTCAACTTTTTAAGGCGTCTCCACCTAGAAGAACGACAATATGATCAAAATACATCTTCCTTGAAACCATTCCACTTTTATTCGAAACATTTTTTCCTATCTCCAACACTGTGGGTGTTATTCGGGTAGTTTTAAATGACTACCTTGTATATAGAAATTTAGAAAAAAATTTAGATTATTTTTCTTCTTTAGTATTCTTTATCAATGCATATAGTAATTTAGAATAATTGCCAGAAATCACGAAATTAAGCGACGCATTTGCGAGACGTTGTAATGAATAGTAGCATTGTCTTCGAAAGGTATATTCTTGGGGTTTCAACAATCGTGGCCAACTTGCACAATGTGTGAATAAAAAGAATAGTCTACAAGTTATCAGTATACCTACTCTAGTGCAACTGCGCACTCCGGAAGGCAGCGTGAGTATGAAACGCATTATGAATATCGCGTGTGGCAGTAACCATTCCGTCGCTATAACCGAGGATGGCGAGGTAAGCAAACTGTCAAAGTCCGTTAACAATAACCCTCTATTTCTACAAGCTAGTGGTACCTGATTTATATGATTTAGGTTTATATATGCGGAGATAATCGTTTCAATCAACTGGGAAATATTCAGAATAGATATTTTAACTCATCTGATAATGAGTATTTGTTCAAACCTCAATTAGGAAATGATAATTTAGATAGAAAGAAGATTATCCATGTCTCCTGTGGCGGGACATTCACCATGGCTATCACTAAAAGTCGTGAGGTGTATGGTTGGGGCAACAATAGTTTCGGCAAACTAGGGATAAGGGAAAATTATGAGACAATACACACGCCGCAGCGGGTCAATTTGGAGCAAGGTCTCGTCGTAGGTAATTTTCGTCTCGATAAAGCAATAAAAAGAGAAAGGGACGACAAAGTGAAACGGAATCATTAAACAATCGTATTATTTCAGTCAAAGTGGTTTGCGGAATCGAGCACACGTTGGCACTCACAGACGAAAAGAAAATCTATGCTTGGGGCAGAAACAATGATGGCCAATTAGGGATCGGCCACACAGAATTTACTTCCCAACCAATCATGGTAAACTCATTTTATATTTATATTATAAAAAGACAAAGGACAAAAAAAGAAAAGATCATTTCATCAATAGTTGTATTATCAGATTAGGCCTGAAACGGAGATAAAATGGGTTGACATCGCAGCTTTGAACTGCAGTAACATAAGCGTTGCCGTCAGCGAAGAAGGACGTGTCTACGTATGGGGTAACTGCCATGGTGAAAAGATCGTGACCCCAACTGTTACTCCGTTCTCAAACATGCATGATGCTATTGCACGCTATGGACCCAGCGTTATGCACGAACCACTGATCCTATATGTGAACGGAGGGTCGGACATATTAGAATGTTTAAAAACTGCTTTCAACGATTCCGTATGTATATATCTTATTCCTCGTTACGTATCTGTTTGTTTTGCAAGCATCTTTTCCAAATGTTCAATATTGAGAATAGAAAAATGCAAGTGAAACAAGTAGATCTAAAGTTTTTTCGGCCGAACTTCTTCGCAATATTGTTACATTGTTATAGTTAAAATAAAATTGAACAATTGATAAATTTTAAATAATACATATATGTAGTGATTAAGATTTAGTCTTTTTTATTCATTCTTGTTTTAAACATGGTGTTATTGTTGAATCTTTTTAAAAGAAATTTCCAAAAACTTCTTTATAGATGAAAAAAATACTGAAACGCTGAGGATGAAAACTTTGATTGGTAAAAATTGCGTAATACAGTTTATTCTCAAATAATTGTTAAATATAATAAATATTTTATGTGCCAAGCTAATATTGTACATTTGTCTTTAACAACTTTTTCTCTCTTTTGATGTTGTAGTCAACGAGCGATCTTAAAATAGAAGTGGAGGGCCAAGTTATCTACGTGCACAAAGCAATTTTGAAAATCCGCTCTTTACATTTTAAAACCATGTTTCAGCACAATTGGAAAGAAAACAACCAAAGGTAATAAAAGATGTTATTTATGTTTAAAAATTTTCAAGTTTTTGCTCATTTCATCGATATTCTTTCCGATAGTACCATCAAACCTGTTCAATTTTCCTACGTTGTCTACAAAGCCTTTCTGAAGTATTTATACACCGATGTAATCGATTTACCTATAGAGAAGACATCAGGTAAGTCGACTACATTATGTGTGCGATCTTCGATCTATTCTCATGATTGAAGCAATATTTTTCGTTACAGAACTTTTAGATCTAGCCGAGGAATACTGCGAGAGCAATCTTAAGCAGCACTGCATTCATATGATAAAGCAAGGAATTACTGTATCAAATGTCGCACATTTTTATGCAATTGCAGTGAAGTGTAACTTACAGGTAATCAAACATTATCACTATTAACGCTATTAACATTTCATTATATATTATCTATCAATGTACATGCAATAATTGCTGTTGTCGATTTTTTTAGGAGTTAGAAAAATTTTGTGTCAAGTTTGCCATTAACAAGTTTGCCATTCACAAGTCAGCTATGACGGATGATGATTTTGTCGAACTGATCCAGAAAATGATGAAAACATTTATAATGAAGGTAGGCAAGGTTGGTGATTTCAAGAAATAATCTCGTCTATATTTGCCTCAAAGACGAACGCATATCAATGAGGAATGAAAATTACTGGTCTGACTGTACAGTCATATCTATATGTTTTATAATTTCATATTCTGGCCAAATATTTCGACATTTTGTTTATGCATTTCGCTATTGCATTTCGCTATTAGCATCCTTTAAATAAATTATAAAGATATAACTGCGTCCAGTTGTTTCGCGTGAGAGATTCTTTCATCGATTTTGGAGAATATAATCTTATCATCTTTCAAAACCTGAGATTATCTCAGAAATCGCATAAAAAAACTAAAATATAAACACACCAAGAGAAATCTCGTGTTTATGAAGGCGCTGTTATCTGTAATGAATTAATTGATATGTTAATTCTGTCGAACTATAAAATTTTCAATAATTTCGTTTTCTTTTTATCATACCTGTGATATAGCGTATTAATACATATTTACCGTGATTCACAATCACGTCTGCTTTCCGCCGATTTTCTTTACCAGCTACAAACGTTGTAAATAAGTATCTACAATGTGAAATAAATGTTCTGATATTTATCATAAAAGTGTTTTAAACATTTTTAAAGACATTTTAATTGTCATTGCTGTGTCATTATGTTATCTTCATTTTTGGCCGCTGTTGTTCGATATTTTCTTAGGATATGTTTATTAGAATATAGTGCAGCTATAAGAACGATAATAAGCGATATGAGCGAAGCAGTGAAGATAATTATATTGATTTCTATATAAGTGTTTATATTGAAGTGATGCGCAGAATAAGGTTTCGTAGTTGATCATCGATAAAAACATCGAGAAAAAAAAATTGGAATTTCTACACTATCATCGACTATAACAATGTCCAGAGCCCTTATTCTGTAACTTTTAACGATAGTTATAATATCGTTACATTGTCGTTGCAACAATTTAACAACATCGACATTGTCTATAAGAACTAAATTTTTTCGATGATACCTTTGAAATTTTTCGATTATTTTTCGGTTACTATTCAAGTTTTATTGCTTATATTCTTTGTGTGCCATGGCCCTAACATCAAATCGTAAAATATATTTTTCGTAATCCATAACAGTGTGTTCTCTTTTACAATAATTTATCAGATTCAATAACTTAATAGTACATCAAATAGATACTCTCGTGTACAAATCCCTTATACAATACACATAGATTATAGAAACAAATCAATAAGCGCGTTCAAGTTGACAAAGCGGCTAGCCTGCTCGTTGAGCAAATGAACATAATTGATATTGATGTACTTATTTATAAATCCAATCAATCATATATACAATCGCTCGGTAAACATGCCTAGTCGCTTTGCCATTTTGAACTCAATCTTTATTGGATTTGATAATACTTCATTCTATAGTATAGCAATATTTATTAGTTGTATTTTTCTCCTGAGATCGCAAAATTTTTATGTGTGATATGTCTTTCTATTTCTTTCATTCATAAAAATTATGATGATAAATTATTTATTGTGAATAAATAATATATATAAAAACAAAGGACATTTTTTTTTATTAATATTCAATTGTCCACAATTATTTGCGTCTCAAGTAAATATGTACATGGGCTCGTGTATTGTGTCTGTGTGTGTGTGTGTGTATGTATGTGCGTGCGCGCGCGCGCGTGGATGGCTACCGTGTTTCGCCAGGCTGCCGACTGATTTTGAATCGCATACTGACTAGTCTCAGAGGCCTTATTTCTTCTGCATTACACAACTTGATTTGATTTTTTTATTTAATTTGAAAAAAAAAGCACAAATAAATTTGTTTCTCTTTCCTCTTAACTAAGTATATACATATATTAAGAATAGAGCAATAAAAAATGAATATTATACATATTTTTAATAACATAATCAATGTGAGCATTCAAAACAATACATTTCAGAAAACATCGGATATAATTACAGTACATTCGTATTATAGAATTTTGTGTGTACGTAAAATGTTTATATTTCATATATACATAAAATCTTGTGTATGTGTGAACGTGTATGTATTTTAGTCTACATGTATGTAATAAGAAAATTGCTATTGCTAGGAAAGCTTGCTCAGTCATGCTCGAATTAAAGATATTTGTTTCAAAAAAAAAATCCGAATGTATTTAATTTTCCTTAATTCTCCTGTGTATTAAAATCTATACTAATTATTAATCGCATCTACAGAACGTCTGCCTCATAATTGGAACATGGAAAGCATGTATATAGTATATTACTTTTAATTCTCTTTTACATTTGTGTGTAATACATTACAAATGTACGCACATATACGCGCATGTATATAATATGTATAATAAACGTACAATAAATATATACTTGTGTGTATATGCGCATAAATTCAGAATTGCATTAATAAATATAGCATAACATACTAATATCATAATATACTATTTGTACATTGCATTAATTAGGGATTAATTCTTGGACATAAGCCTCGAATATATTTCCGGAAAACTCAACTTCCAACATAGTCGACGTGACATTGCAAAGAAATCTCACGATTTATAGCGAAGCAGTCACGTGATTCATAGATACGATGTGACAATGATCAGTGATAAGTAAAAAGAGAAATTTTAAGCTACCGCGATGCCGGTTTTGGTCACGTGGTTTCTGATATTTTCCTGGAGCGACTTTTCTTGTGTTTAGCCGATTCGGTTATTGCACCGTCGTTATCCGGTACAGATGATTCTTTGACTGATTTTCGACCACGGCCAACGTTTCTCTCTTCGTTTTCCGAACCTAGCGATTCCCGATTCGACTTCCGGCGCTGACGCTGCGGTGGCTGATTTTGCGCTTCCATTATTTCGCGCAGATATTTCCTCTTCGCATCCCAAAAAATTTGTTGTCGCTCGACGATCTCGGAATATCTATCGAATAAAAATGATTAATGCTAATTTCTAGGGTAATTCTAATAGTGATGGATTCAATGAAAAGAAAAAACAGAATCATTACTTGGAAATACCGGAAATCAATTAGAGTAGCAAGATACTTATTGAAGGACATTGAATTTGACTGAATTTTTTTAGAAAAGTCAACGAAATGTAGCGATTACCTCTTGCAGAAATCCCAGTTGAGTGGCTCTTTCAGTTGCCAGCCTTTCCTCGATTCATACGTTCCAAGTTCCGCAAAAATCTGACTAATTTCTTCTGATGGCAATTTGATGACGGACGAGATCGTTTTGCGATTGAGATATTGATGTTCGGTAAATAATAACAACTAAAAGAAATACAAAACATTTTATACAATTAACATTTTATATAATTGACTTTTCTTTTGTATATTTAAAGTTATAATTAAGCTTCTTTTGCTTTCTTGAGTTACTTTGGCAAGTAAGCAACTTTAATCGCATAGATAATATCTCAATAAAAATATAAAAAATATTCAATCAATAATTTCACAAAATTAAATATAGTAATAATCAAAATTGATATAAAAAAAATAGTTGGAGTTTATTTATATTTTAGTGTAAGATTCGAAAATTCAGAAACTAAGAGAAATAAAATTAGATTTCAGGACATAATTTTTTATGAAAATTAAATTTTGAATACTCACAATATAATCACGTGTTCTGCACATGAATTCAGAAGTACTATTTTGAGGAGAAAGGCTATCTTTGGGATATATCAGTTCACTATTCACAACCCAATTGCCCTGTACCAGCATAGCTACTTGTTGCAAATACTTGAGTATTGTTATCGTATCCTGCTCTGGCGATAGAATTTCGCATAATTTTGCAAAGGATATGATTCTCACTGTAAAAAAATAGATTTGTTTCTATCAAATTCTTACACGATATAAAAATCTGCTTAATATATAATAAATATATAATAAATATATAATAAATATTTGTTAACACATATAAAAAATTGACTTATGTTTTTGTAAACGTCGTATAAAACGTAAAAAACTAAAATATATTTTATATAAAATATATTTTTTAAACAAATTTCAATTTCATGATTTCAATGATATTTTATATTAAATGTATATGTATTTTCCTTTCTCTTTATCTCAAGTGTGATTTTCTCACCTTGTTTCATGATTTTTCTGATTTGGTCTAGCAAAGGCAAAGTCAAAATGTGATGAAGATCTGTCTGATCCTCGGAGGTGGATTGCAAATAGTACTCATCAGATAACTGGGGTACCAACAGACGCAGATAATTTATCTGACCCAAATCCAGATTATTTATTGATTCATCGGCCGACGAGCAGAACATCTCCATCCGTGTTGACTGTAAAAACAAACGATATTTCAATTAAAAAAATAATAATAATAACAGATTAAACGTATGCAAGAGTTTTTTTGCTGCATTTGAATACATCAATACATTAACTATATATTTTCCTTTTAAAAAAAAAATTATTAACTTCACGATTATATCGAGACAACTTACTTCAGCTTGTATATCGTAAACCGGTATGTAATTCGTATGCATCCAACGCTCCTCCTGGCTCTTTTTGTTGTGATGTTGGAAAGATTGCTCCTGCAGCTTCTTCAGGTTATCCGGCAGATGCCTAGCGAATGTTACTTTCACCGGAGTGGCGTTATCTTCCTCCTCGTCGTCGTCTGCATTTTAGCAAATGAATTTGTGAGTGTTTCTCGTTCGCTTGTACCAAGCTCTGAAGGTTTAATACAGGCTATCTCGGTAAATATATTCATGTATAAGTCAACAAGGAAAAATCCTCTTTTACCTTCTCCAATGTTCTTCGTTCCCTCCCTGGCATGCTTATCATTTTCGTCGAGATAATCGCACTGCAGCTTCATATGCAACATTGATTTCAATGGTGTGATGTGTAGCTCATCATCCTGAAAAATCCCGACTGCGAAATTTGAGCAGTCCGACAACGTCCGTTCTGAAGTCAATACAACCTTATCCATCAGTCCACTAATAAAAAAAAAGTTTTTTTAAAGTTTTTTTTGTAAATATAGATTAAAGTTCTATCAAAATTTTGCAATTACTTATCAAACACTATTTCATCATTTTCTGTAGATTTTCCATCTGTTTTTAAAGCCAACTGTTTTCCCATGTAATAATCGTAAGAATGTTTATCCGACGTATCCATTGTAAGTTCCATACGAATTTTCTGATTTTCGGGTTTAACGAAAGTCTTCGAAAAGGTTGCATTGGGATAATTATCTTTGACATATGCAGGATACTGAATAATAAATAATTTATCCGCCAAAGCCTTGGAAAGATACACTGGTATCTATATAAACAATTTCTTTTATTGTTCTCACAAACGAAAAAGGAATATTAAATGTACAAATAAATAATCCACTATTTTTTGTAAAATTTCGTTTTAGACATGAAGGAAGGCAAGCTATAAGTCATTTTTTACATCCCGAAACACAAGAAGGCTATCAGCAGCTATTAGTAGTCATACTATTCTTGTTTCACATCTAACAGACACTGAAGATAGAATGACATAATAGAGATAGTAGTGTCTTTCTGAATTCAGCCTAAGTAATAAGCTTAACTTTAAGCAATTGATCAATCATAGTTGATTATTCTTCTCCAAGAGTTTGGTCACTAGTGTACAAAAATTATCCTTGATATGAATTACTTTTAAATTACCTCGGATTACTTAAGATTATCTAAGCCTAGATCTATTAGATCAGTGCAAAAGTTCATGCCTGATTTATTCAAATAGCTACTATTTTTGTTAAAAATAAAATAAAATAAAATCTAAATCTTACTCTATCTGATGGGAGAATTTAAGAATTTATTTTTAAATTATGATGATGTTGATGAAGTTATGAACAAAGTCAAAATATTCATTTTATTTAATTTGTAACTCAGTGATGAAAATCATAGACATTTTTTAAAAACGATTTTATAGAGAAAACTTTAAGTTTTTACATTAGAAATTCAAAAATTTTTGCAATTTTTTTTAGACAAGCACACAAAGTGAAGAAAAAATTTCCTGTTTTGTTTTAACTCGTAGTTTTCTATATATAAAGATTACAAAACTAACATAAATTCAAAAAATATATTAACCATTCGAAAATAGAGATTTTAGCTTTAAAACCCTTTTTTTAAATTTAAATTTTCGTTTATTTTTAATAAAATTGCAATTGTTTGAACTTTGAATAATAAATCAGATACGAACTTTTGCATTGATCTAATAGGTTTTTAAATCTTAAACCATAAGAAATGGACGAACCATAATTATTTTTTTCTTCTCTTCACATTCGATTGTACTAATTGGCCAATTTTTTAAGAATAAGACTTAAAATCTATTGTAGATCTAGGCTAATACCATCTCATATTACCTTAGAGTATTTAAAATTACATCATATTTTCTGAGATTTTTTAAAATTTACTTTGCTTATATAAGATTACCTTATACGAGTACACAACCGATGTGAACCTGGCGCTCAACTTTATCAAAAATAAAAATTAATACTGCAGGCTGTTTGTACTTCGTTTGTACTTGTTTGTACCGATCATTATTTCGTTTGTACCTCAAACAGTTAAACAAAAAGTGAAAAAT
>Ga0157364_1009190_pt1 | contig 10243 bp, 9 predicted proteins | sample AttsexASBM2_FD_111476 | JGI IMG/M metagenome (GOLD analysis project Ga0157364, IMG submission 111476) | Fungus gardens microbial communities from leaf cutter ant in Ribeirão Preto, State of São Paulo, Brazil - Atta sexdens ASBM2 | ecosystem: Host-associated > Fungi > Mycelium > Unclassified ... | reverse complement strand
GATCCCAAATCGTAAGAAATTGGCCAATTCTAATCAAGTATTCTCCCTACATTTAACTGTGTTTGATCGATTTCCTACGATTTAAGATTCCACGATCATCTACGAATTCTATGTAAATGAGCCTAAAGTCTATCCAAAAGATAGATTAGATTGTATAGTTTGCTTCTGTAACTAATAATTGGTTGGTATAGCAGCAAATACAACAACAAAATTTGTTGCTACATATTTACCGATCACCGGTTAAAGGTATGGCTTGCTAAATTAACAAAATCTTTTCTGCGAATAGTAAACGAAATCTTACGAATCGAAATTGGACGAAAATAGTAAACGAAATCATAGATATGCGAAATTTCATGTCTCAAGATAGATAATTTATGTTAATATTTGAAAATCAAGGTAATTGGAGAGTAACGAAAGATTGTATAGAGAAATTTTATATGAAATTGCAAGAAAATATGAGTCCCTCGGAGTCTCTCTCGATTGCAATGAAACGGACTATAAAATTCGGTTAACGCTAATTAAATCATATTTGTTCTGTACTAACAAACCGTGTGTATTTGATTGTTTACAAAAGTAAAATTTGATGAAAGAGTAGCGCGTATCATATGAGAAGCGTATATGAGAATATTTACCTGCATGAACGTAAATTTGCATAACGTTTATTTTTTACGATAACGGATCGTATCAATGAACAAAGGATGAAATTAATTAACATTTCGCAATGTGCGTATATCGCATCTATCGGCGTGAGAGATTAACTGGGCCACTAACGAACGACCCTACACAATTTTGGATCGAATTCACCCCTCGCGTTGACCTCCCCGGCCTCGTTGACCGAGTGACATTTATCCAAATAACGCTGAACTACATCGCCCGGTCTGCAGCTCGCGCGCGTATTTTCGCGCCGTGTAAATCATTCACGCATACCTGTTTAATTTAATTCGTCGCTCGATAGGCGTTCAGACATAGACAAAAATTCACGCGTTAAAGCGTGATAAAATACAAGTTGCAAAACCAACCGTTTTTACTCTTCCGATAGATATTCAAATAAAAACAACAGTAATCTCTTCGTTCTCTTGGGACAAATATTAAAATTACGATATGAAAGATTACTGAACAAAAAGAGAATATCCACAAAATCAATAATTCGGATATTTTTTAAGCTTTTATGCAGCCAAAAGCGTGCCCAATCAAATTATTGTATAACAGAGTTGTCAAAATTCTTCATTTTAAAATCCCATTTTTTCCCTGATTTTCAAACAAAATTTCATTATTTTCCCTGATTTTTAATAATATTTTCAAATTTTTTATATATTTTCTCTTGATTTGGAAATCATTGAATATTCCGTTGAAAGAATAATTTAACGTAGCAATGTAAATGTTGTTTGAGTACTGCTTGCATTTAATTATTAAGTTAGTATTCTAAAACCACATATAAGTGTGGTGTATATATATTAAAGTGAAGAATATTAATTTTTCAGAAATTTCGAAAAATTCCTTTTCCCGATCTGTTTTCAATTTCCTTGACATTCTCCCGATTTTCAGTTTTCCAGCAACCTTGTAAAAGTATAACATAAATATGTATGAAACAATCGAAATTAATCCACGGTTCCACAAAGGATGAGAAATTGATATTGCTTTTACAGCGATGCCAACGGAGCCGGTCGGCTTTCCGCAGATGGGCTCTGGACTGCAAGGTGGATTACAGTTAGTTCGCGATCCAACAACCGGACACATTCTCCTTATTCACGCTGCGGGTAATGCGGGAATACAATTCTAAACATATCCCTCTTAATGCGCGCGCGGCAAAAATCAATTTTTACATATTTCTTTCAACAGAACAAATGCAGCAGGCTCTAGTGTGGCCGAATTACTCGAACCACAACAATAATGTTGCACCGCCGCCACTCCTGTTGCCACCGCCTCCACCCTCGATACAACTTCTGGGTGATATCGGCGGCGCGCGATTAGTACTGACCGAGAACAAAAGAAAACAACAAAGCGCGCTGCCGATAGTAAAGATTGAGACGGAATGCAGCAACAGTCCAACAACCATAATCAGTACGTAAAACCATTCTTTTAGCAGGAAGGAAGAGAGTTCGAAACAATGGAAATAACTTTTTTTTTAAAGAAACGAATATAAGGAACTATAATTGTTACATGTTTTTAACACTTCTTTCTTTACAATTAAAAAAATATTTTCTATATATAGTATCAGCTTTCCGATCAAATTAAAAATAATTATTCAAGGAGAATAAAAACCAAGATATTGTGCCATAGTCTATTTATCCTTCATACTTCATAGAATGCATGCATTGATAATGCAATGATAAACGTTTCGACCTTAAATTAGGTCATCTTCAGTATCAGATCAAAAATTACAAAATGTCCATCTTTAGTCTTACGTTATTAAAACAATATTACCGATGATATCCCACGCTACTCAACTAAAACGTTGCACAATTAAAAACGAAGCACTGCAAGTTCAAATTAATTTTCCTAACTTCCTAACTTCCGAAAGAAACAATCAGACTAAGTGGTTGGATACTTATGCAGCGTTCACTTATTTCATAAGACGTTTCCCAATCTTCCGCAGCGTCCACCGAGTCGTCGAAGACCGCCTTGCAAACGATGACGTCTGTGACGGGCGCTCTGGTACCAGACGCAGCTCTGGTTACCACATTGCATTATTACCCTCAAGCGCCGGCGCTGGTGCAAATCAGCCAAGCCGAGCCTACTACTACGCACTGCAGGTCACAGGTAATATAAGTAACATCACCTTTCACCAGGTTTAAACACCATGCATGCCTATGCTGAAGCGCGGTATGCAACGCGCAACGCGAATTATTGCACGACCGAACGGCCGGCCGGCCGGCCGGCGCAATATCTATGCAGATAGCGATGCAAATCGGGTTTGCCCATGATTAATACAATGTGCCACAACGTTTCCACATTATGCGAATGGCTGGACCGCGCCCGGAGTTTGACGTAATTACTGCTGCACTTCACTGCACCCGCCTTCCCTCTCCCCCGTTCTCACCCGAAGGTCTTTCTCTTTTAATTTTCCTCGCGCAAAACACAAATCTTACGATATCTGCGCGGAACAATAACTAAATCTTGACTTTAAAAAATTAGAGAGCGCTGTCATACAAGAGCGCATACAAAAAAAAAATCTGTTAGCATCTGTTTTGTGATACTTTTATGCACGAGCAATTAGAGAAAACATTATAGTAACAATAAAATAGAAAGACATTTTTATTTGAGATTCCGAAATTTTTTTTAATAATAAGAACAAAATTTTTACAAAGGCCACATCGCCGGTCTCATATCTGACACCACCTCCGGAAATATCGGCGACGGTTCATGCGATTGAACCATCGTTCGGGGTTCAGGATGCCTCAAATCAAACCGATGCTCCCGAAGACACCGAGGACAAGCAAGAGACTCTCGTGAAGCAGGAACAGAATCTGAGTCCCCGTCAGGTCGCGTCCCAATCCACGGGGACGAATCTAACCGCTGCGAATTTCGAGATCGTGCCATCGCCGACGGAGAGGATTTGCAATGTCGTCAGAATCACGACAACTACGACTACTGTAAATCCAACCGTATGCGGCATCGTAACCAAAGTAGACAAGGCGGAGAATACAATCATTAATATGGCCGATTGCGCTAAATACTCGGCGAAAGATGGGAGAGGTCTTGTGAAGGCGATTGAGCAAGATGCTCAATCGCGTGTTGACGAAGAAGTTTGCAAGGACGACAAGATCACGCCTATCTGCAGCAGGGGCAGCAGACTCGGCGCTAGAATCATTGAGATCACTGAAGAGAACTGTGATAGTTTCCATGAGAACTTGGAATTCTTCGCAAGGAGAAGAGACGTCAACATAGATCAACGAGATGATTATTCTAAAGACGAGGAGAATATTGTGCAAGATCCTAATATTCATGAAAAGGAGGTAAGCTTACAATTGTTTAAAATTTTCCGTGTTAGAAAACAAATATAATGTTTTTGGGATAATTAAGGCTTTTTTAACAGCAACTAAATATTTTGTTCATATAACAAAACATTTAATTGCCTCAATAAACTTTTCAGCTTTTTAAATAACAAAAATATTTGTTTATATCAACAAACGATGTATATTTGATATAAACAAATATTTTTGATCGGTACACTTTAATTAAAATTTTTTAAGTTAATTCTTTTTAAGTTTTATAAAACAAAATAATGTAATCTTGTGTTACACTAGGAAAAATATTTTGTTTTATGAATCAAAATTTGCTGTAACAATAAAGTAATTGATTAAAATGTACCGAATGAAAATTTAATTATATCAATTGAACTATCTGTTTAACTGCTATAAGCGAATATTTTTGTTTAAAAAGCTAAAAGGAAAAAAAAACAAAAAAAACAACTAAATTTTCTGTTACATGAACAAAACATTTGATTGCTGTTAAAAATGCTAATTTTATTTAAATTTGTTTCCTAATATATAATTTTATATATACAATTATATATACAATTATATATACAATTAGAATTTTCTTGTGAATCGTTTGGTTCTGGATATATTTTCTGATATAATATCTAGAATCGTCCTATTTTCTAGGTCGAATCGAAAATCATTGTTTCGGAGAATATTGACATTCATCGTCAAATATGCTCTAAAACATCGGATGCATCAGTGATTAACGAGACAAAATCAGACGTAGCTGATTCGACGGAATCACCAAGAGTCAATTGCGAAAGTTGCGACAAGAACCGAAATACCTCAAACGCCGAAACCCGGCCCCAAATCACAGTTAAGTCTTTTGACATGCCTAATATTGATTGCGACGATCAGGAAGTACAACAAGTAGCTATCAAGCAGGAGACCGTCGACAGTTGCTACGAAGTGTGCTATGAATCATCTCAATGCGAGCCAACGTCCACTAGTGACAGATCTAGATTTAACTGTGAGAAATCACCGCAAGAAATAACGAAAAGACACTCAGTGGAGAAGCCTCATCATCCAGGTATTGAGAACGTAGTGGAAAAGCTGAAGAAAAATGCGGCGGCTTTGCAAGAAGCTGCGATACCTAACGTTCAAAGAATCGACGAATCCATGGAAAGATCAAACGTGGAGATCAAGCAGCAGAGATACTCTGAGACGATACCGAAAAAGTTGCATCTTCTAAGATCATGTCAGAACTCTCTGGAGAGTGGCACAACCGATACTGAAATCTCTTCCTCGCAAACTGCAATATCAGAGCAACATCAATCAGGACGACATTCGCCTCGAAATGACAGGCATTTGATCGGAGAATGTCTATTTAATGAGAACAATAATGACAGCAGGAGCAACAACAATAATATCAAGGCATTCGAGAATAAAAAATTGCTAACTAAAAACGAGAAGAATGTCTCCCATGATATCACCGCTTACGTTAAGCCTAAGACTGTCTGGCGCTGTGAGGTGCAACCATTCTCGAGACCCAATGTGACCCATAAGTCCGATCATGTCGAAGACGTGTCTTCGGAGACAAAGTCCAGAATACAGGGACAAAAGCCTGCCATTGATGTGAGCGGTCTCGAATTACTGTCAAACAGCATCGAACAGTTGGAACAACGAATCGGCCAGCCGGAACATTTGCAATTGGACACGGATGTCGAAAAGTCGCCTGTTAGAAGCAAATTGGTAAGTCAGCAGAGTGAGAATAATAACAACAACGTCGGCAGTCCCCTGGGATTACTCTGTGCACTGGCCGAACAGATTATGGAGGTAGGCGACAAGGTTCCCCGGAAATTAAACCTCGAAAGTTCGGAAGAAATCTCACATGCCGGTAGATTACTGTTGAATCTGGGCAGAAGCGGTTCTCTCGAAAAAGATGAAAACAAAAGAAAATATATTGAGATTGATGATTACCGTTCCAAACGATTCAAACTCAATGATAGCGAAGAAGAGACTAAGAATGCATCGCTAAATTATCACGAGGAAGATATCAAAGAACAGAAAATGGAAATTAACGAAAGAAAACAAATTTTGAAAATAAAAGAGAGTATCGATAACATTGATAATTTCTCCGAGGAGGAAGTCAATAAAATCAATGACGAAACAACTATTGGTTCAGAAGAACAATCTTTCAACAGAGACGATGATGATTGTTACTCCAATACAAAGATTGTTAAAAATCTCCAAATTCTTGCGGAAACATCTAATAATTTACAAAGTACTGATGCGCTTTACGATAAGCTCGCGAAAGAAGACAATCTATTGGACTCGGAGAGCGAAACATTCGAGTCAAAAGTCGTGTCTGAACAGTTAATGAGCTGCGAAATTAGAAATAACAAGCGTAAAACATCCGTCGAAGAGAGAGACGCAAGGGACAATCACGACTATAAAAACGCGCGAACAAAGTTAGAAGCGAAGAAGTTCATAGCCAAGAAAGGAAATCGCGATAACGAAGACGACTGGCCAAGTATGAACGCCACAGAGCTAGACATGAGAGTTAGGATGGCGGATATTCAGAGACAATACAGAGAGAAACAAAAGGAGCTTTCTAAATTGATTCCTAAAAAAGATGATAAGAAAACTCCTGGTAGACCGCGGAAGAAAAGTCATTCTTCCATTAGGTAAGTGTGAATCAAAATGATAAATTATATGATACAGACAATTCGACATTATTTTTAATATATACGGTTTATTTTGAGGAATACATGAAAAGAATGATTTTGAAATATCTAAAAATTTAGATAGATGAAAATTTAAAAATAATTTTGTTGGATCATCATCAAAATTATTATGTAGGAAATTCAAGCATGATAAGCAACAACATTGCAAAAAGTTTTTATATTCCAGCAATTAGTTTGAGGTTCTTACATCATTCAATAAAATTATTCTCAGATCATTTAGCTAAATATTTAGATATTTCAGCAAAACTGTTCTTTAAAAAAATTATCTTTTTTATAAATTTGGTAAATATATACTAAGGATAAACTTCTTCTTTAAAATCCATTAAGTTAGAGTATAATGAATTTTTTCATACTAATTTTTTGTTTTAATTTGAATAATTTGGTTATATTAATGACTTTTTTAAGTTCTGATCACGGGACGTTATCATCACCGCCTGCGCAAGATTTTATGACTTCTCCGTCGCGAAAATCACCCTCGAGATCATCAAGATCACCGGAACCTGGTGCATCCTCGCCATTAACTTCAGCTGTTCTAACTATGCCGAAATGTAACGTGAATCTCGTGAAATTAGGCGAGCCCAGAAGCCATATAAAACTTTTGGATAATATACCCAGTATTCCGATATCAGTACCGCCCGTGACATCACCAATTCCAGTATTACCTGGCAAAGCAACATCAGAGGATGACGAAAAAAGTACGGGAACGGTATGTATATTAATATATCTCTAGATATTTTTTTTTATTAATATATTAATCTTCTTATTTATTCACTTGATTATTACTGTTCAAATCTTATTACTAACGCAATGTAAATGCAAGCCTATAAGTTTTAGAAATATGATTCTTATTTTTTATCTTTAGGTGGGCTACGATACGTCATCACCAGCACCGACTGTCGCAAGCTCGACTTCCGCTTCCAAGAAGAGAAAAGTAGGACGACCGCGAAAGCTCACGTGTACCTCAGGTAGTGTTAGACATTTAACGGAGACAATTGTTGCTAAGAAACCTAAAAGTAAGAGTTCTCTAGTGGGTTACGTACTGTCCTCAAAAAACAGACACCTACAAACAAAGGTAATTTACCAAGATTTAAAATTTTAAAAATTAAAAATTTTTTATCATATATTACTGATTTTAATAAGTGCAATTCGATATTTATTTTCAGCAATGTATAAATAATAAAACTGGCTATACTCCGTTGCCATTTAAATCAGGAGTCTCTTCTCTGAAGCCACAAGCTAAGATACAAAAAGTTACAAAAGTGAAGACAAAGCCAGCAAAACAAACTCCGTTGCACAATAAAAATGTGATCAGTTCGATTATCGCCGAAAAAGCAAAATTAAGTCAAGAAGTGAAACTTGAGAAGCATAACAGCAAAATAAAACCGAAGCTCAAAGCGGAAGTGAAAGTAAAAAATTGGGAGGACGACGAGAACGATACGATACAACCCGAAAATGTTCTACCTAAAGAACCTATAGTTCAAAATCCTGTCAAGGTAATAAAATTATTTCTACACTTATAAATTTCTATACAATTTCGCAAATAAATAATTTAAAAAGAACTAGCAAATATCTCTAAAATTATAAGTTCCTAACTTAAAAATATCTAAAATTTTTTTAAAAAGTATGTATAAATCAGAAAAATTAAAAAAATTAAAAGTAATCTTATTTTAGTTTTCTCTCTCTCTTGAATATTAAATAAAATTGTATCTTCAACTAATGGAAGCTATGCATACAATTTTAGTGCTTTAATGTGTTGTCATTTCATAGATAGAATCAACAAAATTAGCAAAAAATAAGAAAAAAAGATGCAACATTTCTCATAAAATTTTATCTGTGTATCAGGAGACAGAATGCACAGAATCTGCAGAACAATCGGAGGAGCCGGAAAAATTACGACACGAAAAGTCGAAGAAAAAGAAGCGGAAATCCAGTTCGTCGCAATCGCCGAATCGTGATAAGAAAGAGTCTAAGCGGCGCAAATCCCTGGAGTGCAAACAGTGCGCTAAGGCAGCTGCAAGGACTTCTGAAAGCATTGTCAACCGATGCAAATTAACGTCTGCTCATCTGGCCATCGATCAGCTGCGAGTTCTCATGGCGATAGGCGGTCTCTTCTATGCAGGCAGACTGAGTGCTGTACAAGCACCTGATGTTTATGCTATTACGTTAGATGGTGAACGTGGAAATAGACCGCATATTCACTCCAGAGAAGAGATCTTAAAAGACGCGGTAATAAGGCTCGACTTAACTTTAGAACTGATTCTGCCAACATCAACTTATTTTAAATCATTGCCTTATAATTAAACCCTAAACATAATGCGAGATAACAGTGATAGCGATAGAAATAACGATAGCGATAGCAATAGCGATAGAAAAAAAAAGGAATCTAACATTCGGAATGCATATGTCAATGCATAGGAACATAAAATAAAACAATAGCGATAAATTTCCGACGAGTTGGAATTTTGTGTCTATCGCCTTATAGCCTACCAATCAGACTTTTCATTCATCTGTTTATATGTGCTATAACTTTGAAGCAGATGGAAGAATATACTACAGACTATATACGAGATCAGATTGGTTGGTATCTTTCTTTCGCGGCATTATGCAACGGGAAGCGACAATTACATATCGCTTATTTCTATGCTATTCCTATCGCTGTTCTTGTCGCCTTATATTAGAACTGTTTTTTATTGCACTTTCTGAACTGATACACATTGCAATAAAAAACAGACCTATTATGTCTAGGGCTTTACACTATCAGATTATAGTCCAAACGAAATAAAAATTAAACGCTGATTGGAATTTAAATTTAACAAATACGAGTCTGATTCTCGTCATGTGTCATCTATGTTCTGACCAATTATGCAATTGTTACAATAGAAAGAAAAAACAATCAATTTTGGCATACAAAACTCATAAAATAATCATAAGGCAATGAATTATATATGCATACATATAAAAACGAGGCCATTTAAATAATAAACTTAAAAATATTAATATTACTAAAGGTTTGATTAATATTATAATTCAACTTGACTAATTCTACTTATCTATATTCATTAACGCTTTGACGTAATGGAATATTAATATTTTTTCGGAATATTAATATTTTTAAATATTATTTATATTAAAATTTGATTTTGACATACATGGAAGTTAAAAATATTAAAATATTGTTTAATTCAAGGGATTGAATTGTTCCTTTGATATCTAATAATGTAAGAGAAAGAAAATATGAAATATTCACATATATTTGAGAGTAAAAATATTTTATCACAGATTGTGGAAGTGTGTCCGAGTTCGACGAAAGAACTACCACCAGGTACGAGACTATGCGCGTATTGGAGTCAACAGTATAGGTGCTTGTATCCGGGAACTTCTGTGAAACCTATGGTACCTGATCCACAACACGACGAGAAATTTGTTACTGTGGAATTCGACGATGGGGACAGTGGTTTAATTGTCTTAGACGACATCAGACTTTTACAACCTAATTATCCTGTTGTAGGTGCGTGTCTCATATAAATATAAATATAAATATATATATATATATATATATATATCTTTAAGAGT
>Ga0157364_1009189_pt1 | contig 10243 bp, 5 predicted proteins | sample AttsexASBM2_FD_111476 | JGI IMG/M metagenome (GOLD analysis project Ga0157364, IMG submission 111476) | Fungus gardens microbial communities from leaf cutter ant in Ribeirão Preto, State of São Paulo, Brazil - Atta sexdens ASBM2 | ecosystem: Host-associated > Fungi > Mycelium > Unclassified ... | reverse complement strand
TTTTTTTAAAACAAAAAAATAAACTCTGATATAAAAAAAAATTTTATATATATTATTCTTAATATAATTTATAAAATATATATAAAAAAAAAAAGATTTTTATATATATATATATATATATATATATATATATATATAATATCTGCAAGTACTATTATATACGTATATATTATTTTATTATTTATCCGTAAGCCATAGAGATACTAGATACCGATTGATAAAAATCGTTGAAAGAAAAAATATTTGAAAAAAATATTTGCAACTAAGAATTTTTTATTATGTGATTTTGGAATATTATTTAAGACTTTGAACTCTAAATAAGTATCCTACGGCATATCGCAACAGTCACCTGGACACGGGACAGGCACCCAATGCGCACCAGTCGTGGCTCACATTTGTGCCTCGCATATCTAATCGGGACACGTGCGTTGGCGAAGGTCGGTGCAGGTGTGAGCGGCGACGATTCCGGGAGGTCGCTTCAACGTCGTTGCACACGCTCGCGCTCGCGTCGATTTCCATCGAAATGTCGTCAAATGCGTCTCGTGTATCCCGGTGTGCGTCGACGCCATTGTAGAAATTATCCCCTGCGACCCCCTGGACCGTCTGAGCGGTGTCTAGCCAGCGCCCCCTACCTCGAATCGGCTGAGCTCTCGCCCCCGCTGAGCCCTCTCTCTCACTCGGTCACCCTGTTCTACCCCCCTCGCCTGCCTATCGTCTCCCGTTGTCTTCGTCGAGCACGTTCATACCCACGTTTCTTTCGCTCTCCCGCTCGCAGGGCCCCCTAAAACCCAACCAACCAACCCGACCAACCACCCGCCCACCCACTTTGCCTAACCCGTCGCCGTCCCATCGTCCCCCCACCCTCTCCCTTTAGTACCCACAATCTCTCTCTCTCTCTCTCTCTCTGCGCCGACCTTCTCTCCTCAGTCGTGCGGGGGTGCGGGAGTGCAGTCTAGCCAGCGACTATAGTTCCCGCGGTACGGCGGCGTTATATTATATACCGGGCGGTCAGATGCACTGCATCGTACATCTCGCACGAACTATATCCGTTGAAATCCCATAGATAGAATGGAGGTGCCATCACCGCCGTCTTCGTTGAATTACGGAGAAACCTGCTTTTTTTCTCACTTGTTCTAAGTGCCCCGCGATTCTCTCTGGAGTACCTATACAGAGCACCGAACTGACAGATCGTGTCTGGTGCTTACTGGAAAAGAACTTGGTTAAGAGACTTACAAAGTAAAATAATCGTTCACATATATAGATTCTCACGCGAATAGTGATGTTTCTGTTGAGTATTATAATGGTAATGATAACTTAATAATGCAGTAGGAATTTGATAATAGACTTAAATTTAAAATTTAAAGATTTAATAATGTCGTATCTAGTATCAGTGATCGACTAACAAAATAGCCAGCTATCCGTTCTATCCGTTAATATTATAATCCGTTAATATTATAATCTTTTGTGTACATGACACGTTTTCATATAATGCATGCATTATTCCTCAGCATAAAATTATTTAATTATTCATGGTACATAATTCCCACATTACATCCAATATTCTTTTTATTAAATACTTATAGAGTAATCAATCTCTGAATATTTTAAATACAATAAGGTAATTGTCTCTATTAATGTGCCTTTTGGCCAATTTGCTTACTGAATTAATTATTAAATATTATAACTTTAATTTTATCTGCTTGCAATCAATCGGTTTTTCAACTATTTCTTTTTCTTATAATATTTCTTTAATCTAAAAAATGTTAATATTTTATAATGTTTTTGACAAAAATAAAAAACATGTTTTTGTGAGTCCTATTAATGAGCGATGGCCGCTTGGACTTATTAATGTGCCCCCAATTTGTATCCACATTTGACTTATTTTAATAAAATATTTTTTCTTTTTTATTCGTGCTAGTTTTCTTTATGACTTATCGAAATACGAAAGCACACTAATAGGGACAGACACAGTAATTAACAGTCACTCTACGTGATCGGGATTTTAAAAAACTCTGAATCAAAGAAAATAGAAGATTGACAGTTTAATTCACATACTTTGTTTGCATCCAATTCCATGATCAACGCATATGTATTTTAAAAATAAGTTACACTTATAGAGAAAAGTTTTTGTTTAGTACACAGATTTACTCGTGCTTAGGAAACATCTAGGGGATGCAATATACGTCAATTTGTTCCGCTCAGTAGGATGCAAGATGTTAGACGGATCGTCTGGAAGCTTCGTGAACGCATGAAAACAGTGACTCGATTCGACGGGATTGAAGTGATTTAATGGTCTCGCGTATTAAAGGAGCTCTAATCCCGTTAGTGAGACGGATCAGGTGGACGGGAAAGGGGATGATCTTGTTCGAACAACGGTGTCTCGACGTCTGTGACTCATCGGAAGATTTAGTGACTAGTTTTATTGCCCTCTTATACAATAGATGATTGTAATTTGAACATACGCGAAAAAAACAGATTTTACTGAAGTATTTAAAGATTTAAGTTGATACGATGACACACAGATCTAAAAATAATTTTGTTGGACCATCAAAATAATGATGTAGGAATTTCAAGCATAACGAACAATGCTGCAAAAAATTTTGACATTGTAACAATTAATTTGAACGTCTTACATGTTACTTTGATGGCCCGACAAAAATAATTTTCAGATCTATATCTAACTAAATTTTTAAAACCTCAACAAAATTGTTCTTTCCGTAAAACGAAACATTTATTAAAATAAAATTACATTCTGAAATTTATCAAAATAATAAATTTCCTAAATATATTTTTAAAGGCATAATTTGATAAAAATATTTCGATTTCTATAAGATTAAAAAATATTCTGCTGAAACATTTGTTAAGAGATTGGAACTTGGATAATAAGTTTACGAATGCGCTTTAATAATGATTGCTTTCTGTATGATCGGTAAACGTGTGTATGAGAAAATGAAATATCATTCGATATCGCCATGCTGAAAGCTTTTCTTGCCGTCTAAAGATTTCGCTTCGGCATCATCGCTAATGTCTACCAAACCGCTACCAAGTGAATAGTGCAACGCACGCGACAGGCTCCCTTGCGCTTTTCAGACTTGCCTTCTTCTCGTTGCGTGACTCAAGATGATTACCAATGCCCTAGCAGGGAGCGCAGTTCGTTTAGCTTCGCTTTTGATTGGGGTAGGTTCCAAAGCATAGTCGAGGCGTTATCACGATGCACAACTACGAAAGAACTTTTTGTCTGTGCCGTGACGAGGTCAGTAACGGTCGACTACTAATTAAGATAAATAATGAATCCTACAAAAGTTTGCAAATAATAATATGACTTGCATAATTTAAAGTCATTATAAGAGAATTTTTTTTTATACAAGTTTCATTCTCTCTTCGAGTCATATTTTTCTTCTATTTAACATCGTTAAGCGGAGATAGTTTCTGTCGACATAAGCTGTAAATCACGATGGTACATTTAACGTTGAATATATTAGCAGGAATAAGTATCTTTAGGCAAAGTTGTCATTTCCACTTAGCGTTCGGTCAATTTTGGTCAAGCTGCGAGTATGACTAATGCCACGAGCACGTCAAATGTCAACACGAGACGAGAATCAGAGGCGGGCGGACACGTTTAGTGCTAAATATGCGCCGAGAATATGCGGCCTTTGTCTCTTCATGCGTATGTACTGTGTGTCGGCGTGAGGGCGGCTGTTGACTTTGATATCGAGGTGAGCCGTTATGTACGTAGCCAATGGTAACGCCGGCGGCAGGGCAGAGGCCAGATGGTTGTCGTAGGTTAGTGATCGATAAAAAACCCATTTCCCCCGTGTATGTGCGCGCAATGGCCGTGCATTACTACTTCTATTACAAGCCCTGCGCGTTTTACCATGCAAGGGTTCGAGTGGCGTCATCGTCATTGCAAGATCGTTTTGTTGCGTTCGTTCGCGCGGAAGATCAATGGACGGGCTCGACGACGACAACGACGACAACGACGACAACGACGACGGCGACGAGTCCGAACCAAGCCGCGCGCGAGCAGGCCGACCGGGGCTTATTGAAAAGCACGGAAATGGGACGCACGTATGAACGGTAATGCGACCAAGGAAGTGCGCACAAACTGCACGTTCAACGAGCACCCTACGAGTTTGTTCCGCCGATACGGGAGACTCAGGATCGAAGCGAGACAAACTAGTTGGGGTGCCATTCTGCTATAGCCAAGAGTGAAATGCAACGAAAAAGTCGTCATTTCAGATTATCTATTAATTCTTTTTTATCGATTATATTTTTGTTATATTTATTATATCAAGACATGAAAGAATTCTTTACATTTTAATATTTCACGGAACGATTTTGTTGAAGTATTAGAATGTTTAACTATAGAGATACAAATCTGAAAATAATTTTGTTGGACCAAGAAAATAATTTATGTAGGACACTTAAACGGATTATTAAAATATCAAATCTTTTTGCCGTATTATTCATCATGCTTATGCATCTTACATATAAATAGTAATTATTTTAATAGTTTAACAAAATTATTTTCAGAGCTGCATAGTTAGTTAAATTTTTAGATACTTTAGCAAAATTGTTCTTTCAATGTATATGTCTCTAATTTTCGTCTTACATCATTTTCCTTGCATATAGATAAAAATACTTTGATATTCTGATTATAAAATTCCCAGATACATATTTTTGCTGGTAGCATTATACATATGTGACGTTGTTAGAACAGAAGTTTAATTATCCCGATGTGTAGCAGAGGGTCGCGCAAATATCGTTACAATCAGCGCGTCGGGATATCTCAGCACACCCTCGCTCAGCTCTACCCTACGAGAAACACGCAAATAAATTGGACGTGTGCATCTCTTTTACTGCATGGTTACAATATATCTGTCACCGGGTAGAAATGCTGTTCTCGATTGATCATTTCGAGTTACATATTACAATTGTACGTTCGTGATATTATCTAAAATCAACAAGTTAAACTAGACTGCTATATAAATAAATCAAATAAGTAAGGAAAGATACGTTTGAGGATAAATGTTGGTGTCTAATAATATTTTTTAAATGTTAATTTCAAATATTTTTCAATTTCAGTTTACATAAACTGCACATCTCTTACTGTCGAACTTAAAATGTAATCATAAACTAAAGCTGAAATAATAAATTACAATTACATTAATAATCGATTTAATAATAAGGCTAGCTTCTCAGAACACAACAGTAAACTATTGCAGTATAACTTATTGCAAAAAATATTATCTCAGGTATTATCTAAAATATTAATACGATATTTATCACATAATACAAAATTATGCGATAAAAGTACAAATCATTTATTTAATAAATATTATTCTTCGGTCATATTAAGGATAATTTCAGAATAAATAAATTGATTCTTCGAATTGAAAAAAACTTAAGTTTATAACTACATTTGGATTATCTCAGAAGATCTTTGTATAAACTTTTATCTCCAATTCTTTTTCTTCCCAAAATTAATTTCTTGTTCTCTCTTTCATGTACTCATTATTAACCATAGTCTGTTTTAATTATTTTTGTTCTTTAAGCTGCAAATATTTTTACATATCTTAAAGCTTTTAACAGTCAGTTGTCTTTAATGAATACTGCTTCTTATCAATCGAGTCGTTAAGACTGCATTCGGTTAAACGTTTTTCAGTGTTTTTATCTCTGTTTTATGCCTAATAAATGATAGAATAGTGTTAATGAAGAATAGTGTTAAGTGTATGCAAACCAACTGAACATTTAAATGTAAGTCGTTTTAATACACAGGCGTCGGGTGCCGATTTTTCCTGTCTTCAAAATCCTTTGGTGCGCGTGCGGCAATATGATGTAACGCGGAGCCGTTTGCGCAAAAATACGCGAGACGTACGCACGCATGCACGCATGCTGGTACGTACGCTCGAACGAAAACACGCCCGTACCTAAAAATAGCCGCGCGTGAGTCAACTCATGAGTCTAAATAGGAGGTTCGCCGCATTTAGAGCTCGTATCTAGATTATATACGGTCCACATACGCGAAATAACCCAGAAAATACACGACTGCCGAAAGAAGGTCGATCGTAACACAGCTTTGACGCGTGCATCGGCGAAATGCGATGGGCTGAATAAAACACGACAAGATATACGCAAGATTCGTCGATTCGCGGGAGTGTCTTAACGTCGGACATTCCTGTCAGCATAATTCAACGCTTCTTCCATTCTGATTATGATGATCACGTGTTTCTTATTCATATAACGAAAATTTGCTTGAATATTTATTGACAATTTATTTACAGCACAGAACGTGTAGCGTTACAATAACATTGCAATATTTCTGTAACATGCAATATTGCTGCAATGTTGTAGCATTGTTGCTGCAACTTTGTGCTGTAGAGGAAGTTGCCTGTATAATTAGTGCGAAAGCGGAAAATTTCGTAAAAATTAGATTTCGGAAAAATCTCACTCTCAGTTTTATTCGTTCGAAAATGATATGATTGTCGTTTATGACTATTTATGGCAAAGAGTGAAATGTACGCTTCGATAAATGTAACCGCGCGGAATAACTTTCATCACCGGCCGAATCTCGAGTCTGTTTCGCAGTGATTGAAAGCAATCACGCAATAATTATTCATCGTGATCTGTGTCATGACAAATAAAGCAATTTACGCGTTCGAGTGTATTTCATTTATAGCATTTGCAGCCGCGATTCTGATTAAAAGGAAAGCGAAGGGAACCTGCGTGTTTAGGAGAAAGAGTTGTAGATCGTAGGAGAGGACGATGAAGGGAAATGTTGGAAGAGCGGTAAAGTCAGAATTACAACGCGCCCTTCCGAGGAAAATTCAATTCGCGGTCACTTTGACGTGTCCTCTCGTCGAGCGAGTCGTCCGATACTCGCCGATACGACACTCTCTCCACGAGGTGGATACGACGTCTTTGTTCGGGCCGCTCGACTACGTCGTTCTCCCTTGCCCCTCGTGCCGCGTCATCGCTGCTGCCGCCGCCGCCGCCTCTCGTCGTTTACGAGCGCACAATCTCGACAGTTTTATCCTGTTGCCTATATCGTGTCGCGCTCTCTCTTTCTCTCTCTCTCTCTCTGGTTCACGTGTATCAGAGATACACGGGCACGGCCGCAAACTCGTATGTACGCGGGGCGGACGGTAACAATTCCTAACCAAAAAGCCGGAGTCACCCTCGCCTCCTTCTCCCCTTCCCGGGTGCGTCTGACTGCGACCGTCATCGGAGCACGGCATCGAGACGGCGGCTGACGCCGGGGGTGGCGGTGGGAAGGGACGAAGAGCGAAAGAGGAGGAGGGTACCAAACACCCGGCGTAGGACCGTGGAGAGAGGCGGAAAGGGCGAGAGAAAGAGAAAGGGGGAAGGAAAGAGTCGAGCGGTCGGGGGAGGGGAGGGGGGAAGAGGGGGTTTCGGGGACACCCGCCGAAAGAGGTGGCGGTGAGAGAAAGACCGAGGACGAGGCGATGAAGACGGCGCGATTGTCTGCGCGAGGGAGTGAGCGAGCGAGCGAGCCCGGGCGCCCGCGTGTTGACGGGGCGAGAGGGAAGAAGTGGAGTACGAACCGACGGCGGCGGGCCATGGGGCCGCGGCTGACTGGTGCCGAGGGGACGGGGCTAGGTATTCGCGTGACGTTGCGTCTAGACGCCCCCTCCATCTCAACCCGAAACGACGGTACGGCGCGGAGCGGCGGCGGTGGCGGCGGCGGTGGCGGCGGCGGCAGCGGTGGTGGCGGTGGTGGTGGCGGTGGCGGCGGCGGCGGCGACGGCGGCGGCAGCGGCGGCGCTCGTGCAACGCGCGTCGAGCGAACAACGTTTCGGCTCCCTCTGGTCCATGTGAACGCGAATCGGCGTCATCGCCGACGGCCAACGTTTCGAACGCACGTTGTTAGATGGCAACACTCGGAGTCCGCTGAATTACGAGATAGACATATATGAGATACGAACGTAAAATTTGTTTAATTTGAAGACGTAGATAAATAATAGATAAAAAGAGAGAAAGAAAGGAAATTATTTTATTTGGGTAGATTATAGGTCTCTACCATGTAATCTCTAGTTTCACTTATTTATTTATCAGATTTTATCTGTTTGTATATAAAAAGAAGTTATAGGGAGAGTTGTAGGAGTAATAAAAAAATCTTGTCTCAAAAATAAATCCGTATTCAAGTTACATTTATTGACTATAAAATTTCAGAAATGCATGCATTTAGCGAATATAAAAATAAAGTGTGATAATTTGTAATTTCAAAAGAGGATTTCACAATCTGTGTTAATATTTCTATTTAAAAATTAATCGATGCGAGTTTTGTAAAAAATATTAATTTCGTTATTAATATTTTTATTAATATATCAATTACATATAGTTAACGTATTCATATAAGCGATCCTGTTTCAAACCTAAATATTAGGTGTAGTAAAAAGAAATCCATTATTTTTGCATGAAATTGAATGGAAAAATAATGGATTTCTTTTTACTACACCTAATATTATTTTAATATTAAGTAGCAAACTTAGAGAAACAAAATGATATTTTTCTCTGTTGTAGAAAAATAACGTTTTCCAAATTCTTATTTATTTTTAATCTTTATTTTTATTTCATGGTTTAAATTTTTAATTTTATTAATTGAGAAAAATATTAATAACATATTGACCCCATTCTTTTGATTGGAAATTCTTTCGTTTGTATAGAAAATTCATCGGATATTATTTTTGACATCTTTCACTTTTAATATCCCCAGTTTTATATATCTATGCTATGACAAAATATCACTATACAGTTCCAACATTTTTATCACGACCTGCTGTGATCTAATGTATGTAAGGAGAACAATCAATATCTCTCGACACCTATCTTGCTTACCAGACGGTCTTAATGTTGTCTCGGGACATTGGTCATCCTGTCTGGAGTGTATTTTTTCACGTACACACCACACACACACATATCCGCGCGCCAGACGAGCAAATAAAGCTCGATCCAGATTCAATGCCTCGTTTGGCTTCTTCAGCCATCAACGAGAGCTATAACAATCGAATACGTGACAAGCGGTAGTTGCATGTGTTTATGACGATCGCAGTCTGCGCTCGTAAAGCTCGATTGGCTGGCCCCTTAAGGCATCCTCGGTCCCGTGCTCCTTGTTTTAAGGTCGACCAAACACGTGACTAACTTCCCTAGCAGAATCATCAATACGTACCATTGGGATACACATAACATTACTTAATTAATTCAAATATCGTTCGAAAATTAAATGTAAATTAAATAAAAGATCGTAACAATGATCGATAACAATGGGTAAAGTTGGAACACATAATAACTTATAAAACATTTATAATTTATAGCAATTGAAACAAATTATCTCATAATCGCTTGCCCAAATTCAACATGAATTAAACTGTAATTAAAATTTTTTTTTTTTAATTTAAATCTTAATTTTCTAAAAAACTTTATATAATTTTATATTTTTAACTCTTCAATGTCACATTATATGGATTGTCATTTTTTTCATGAATTTATTATATTGAATATTGTAAAAATGAATATTATAACCAATTCTTTTTCAAATCGAAATGCCAAACATTAAAGAATATAATTGTAACTGTAATAAGTGAATGCATATATTTTTATTAATAAAAGAGGTTAAAAGAAATTTGGGTATACACTGAGAATAACATTTAAAAAGTTAATAATTATAAAGTAAGATAAAATAAAATTGTCCCACTTTTTTTTTATAAATAATAAGTGATATTTTTTGAAATAAGAAAAAATTATTGTAATTCCAAATGCTGCAACATCTTTTATACATAATTCAACAATGTTGCTTAAAATTTCACTAATAGCATAAATAATAATAAAAATGATACGCAAGGTAAATGAAATAATTGTATTATCTGAGAGCAACGAATGCCGAATAAAGAATTAGAGGAAAGGCTCCTGAGATATCCAGTTCATTTTGAGTAAATGCTAGAAGTCTATTTAGGCAGAATTTAAAAAAATAATAGGTCATTTTAAAGAGAATTTAATAAGCTTTAAAATAACGTTACATAAAATTTAATTCAAACTCTATTTTTTTTGAAAATTAAAGAAATGTAAAAAATGAGCAAATCGCAAAGTCAAAAAATTGTACTCCTAATATGAGATGCCCCGAGAAATCGATAGTAAAACGCAAAGTATATTAGTATCGCAATTAAAAAACTTTTTTTAATGTTTCTAAACAAACTGTACAAACAAACACAGTCAGCGTGCGCGA
>Ga0157364_1009188_pt1 | contig 10243 bp, 3 predicted proteins | sample AttsexASBM2_FD_111476 | JGI IMG/M metagenome (GOLD analysis project Ga0157364, IMG submission 111476) | Fungus gardens microbial communities from leaf cutter ant in Ribeirão Preto, State of São Paulo, Brazil - Atta sexdens ASBM2 | ecosystem: Host-associated > Fungi > Mycelium > Unclassified ... | reverse complement strand
TATATATGTGTGTGTGTGTGTGTGTGTGTGTGTGTGTGTGTGTGTGTGTGTGTGTGTATTTTTGTCTCATTTTGACAAAATTTTGACAAATTCAGGATGCTTTCTGTTTATACTTGTTTCCGCTAATTTTTAGAACTAGAAGATGAAAAGTGAGTTGAACTGAGATTAAAATTAATCAACATTAGAAATGTTGGACATTAGTGACAAGTAGACACAAATATCATTTTATTTTTCTTGACAATTCCGTGATTAACAAAGATAAAACGACAGTTATGTTGATTTGTGTTACCAAATAGAAAATATCCTCTGTTATAGGATTTAAAGGACCTTCTATTCTTGATGAAATCACCGATAATCGTCAAAAAATCGATTATCAATATCGGCGGAACCGGCCGGATCGGTTTCTTACGGTACCGTTCACCTACCGTTACCGGCACACGCCGCGAACCAATGGCACGGTGCAAGCCCGTCGATTGGTCGATCGCGATGCAATTAATGAGATAAATTTATCTGAGGTAGAACAACCGGCTACGGAGACGCGAAAATCGAAATCACGCCGGCCGGCTTTTCTCGGCGATTTACGACGGCAGGTTCGTCACGGTCGCGATAATTACGAGCATCGCTAAGTCGATCACCGGCTGATCGACGGAAATAACTCTTTGTAGGGCTTAGGATTAATTAGTCATGCCGCGTGCCGCGCATGACAGTCCGACGGAGCTGTCCATCTTTCCATCTCGCGCGAAATCCTGTCGCGTTTTCGTCGCGGCTGCTTATCCGCCTTAACATTTTAAGCCGACAAGCGTGCGTCCGACGAGGCATGTGGTGAATTTGCACGCCTCGCTCTAAATGATCGCTCGGTGGATGAATCACGTTGTCTGAAAGCGTCGAATAAACGAGTCTTGATTTTAGACGCATCATTAGAAATGACAACTATACGATCCAATTCCACAGGCATTTTCATGGCCTCGTCGGTAAGCTGATTGATTTGATAATCGGGTTTCTCCTATCCTTTGGATTTTTTATTTTTTTCTGTTCAGATTAGTCAACTTAAGTGCGTCGTAAGAATTTGATCGTTTGACTTTGACATGTTTAGATTTGTTCTGTTTGGAAATTTTATTTTGTTCCATTTTTCATGTGTCGCACTAGCGAGTCTATGTTTTGATGTTCTTGTTATTTCAGGAAGCAATATATCATTTTGCTTCCTGAATTCTTATGGTCTGCTTATCAACAATGCGATGATCCGAATCTGATCTCGACGTCGAAATAAATTTTAATTATATACATGAAAGTTCAAACATGAAATTTATGAAATATTTGTTATATTGTTTACTACTTATTTGTACACGTTCCTATGATATAATTATTTTTATTTACAGTTATGATGTTTTGATGCTCATTATCATGTATTGGATTATCCGAAAAGTTCATGCCGCAAAAGATTTAAATTTAATAAATGAAATTAAAAATTTAAATCTTCTGCGTTTAAATTTTCTTTCAAAATCGGCACGAACTTTATAATATCCAATACTTCTATTTGTGATTATTAATTTGCGATAATTTTGATCCATCACGAGGCGAGCAATCAGATGTTTTGGAGTATTTCAGTACTTCGAGATTACATCAGACGATATTATTATTTTCCATGTCAATTAGCGTTTTGAGGTGTCGTACGATATAATTGAGAACGATTCGCTAAGAGCTTTGAGAAGTCGAGATGCCGGAACGAGATGAGGTGCCGTTGTCACTTGAGTTGACAAAAGATACGAGCCACGCGCATCTTCGCCCTTACGAGAACAAAAATATTCGAATGAAAAATAAATCGGTGAAGCATTTGCGACGATGTTGGAACTACAAGTAGTGAAATACCATGCTGAAGAAGCACGCGTATCTCCGAGTGACGGCGAAGCACTTCGATGACACGTCGGCGTATTCAAATTTAAGTACGGAATACTCGACGGGAGAAGACGGGTGGCATACACCGCGAGAGCATTACAATTCCCGTTTTTGTGGACACTTTCTCTTCACGATTTGTGTATCCCGCCCGACAGAATTCTCGGGGGAAGGGGAAATTTGAAGATGCGGTGCGCTCGCAGATGAAATCCATGTCGAAATCGTAAACACAATAAGAATTCAAATTTATTTTAATACTGAGAAAACTGTCTGATGGGATTAATTGGAATTCTGGTTGAAAATGAACGAATCGGAAAGAATTTTTATTTATAAGAATTATTATTTATAAGAATTTTCTGATTAAACTTACAATTAGAATTTTAGTTGAGACCGGAATTCTGATTGATATAATCAGAATCTTTTGATTCATTCCATTTGCAACCAGACATTACAGATTTTTCTGTATAGTTTTAACGTTATATTATGTGGTGATCTATTTGTTCAATTAAAATAGAGACTAATGTTCTTAGCTCCAGAAAAATGTTCGGACATTTTTGAGAAAAAAGTTTTTTTCATTACTATATTTTTCTAAGAATTTTCTTTTAGCGTTATTGTTTCTCTACATCAATGATTTTAAGATTCTTCAGATTTCTTCCACTTTTAAGTGTTTTAATAAGTATCAACATTATTAAGAATAAAGTCAAGGTAGACAATTCAATCTCTGACTTTTTCCTAATTCCTTATAATTAATTCTATTTTCCTTGTTCTGTTCATTATATCTAATCATTTTTTGTATTGGAAAATGCTTGCTTTGTGCATTTTTAAAATTGTATGTGATACCGTTTTTTTTTTTCAAAAATTTGTTCTTAATTTTCCAGAAAAATAAAATCAACGGAAAAATTCTAACCTTTATTCCATTTTTTTTCTGAAAAAAAAGAAACAAAGGTTAGAGTTTTCTGGAAAATTAAGAACATTAATCAAGACTCATATAGATAGTACGTAAGTACCACTCAAATATTAGCATCAGTCAACGTTTCGTCGACGAGCACATAAATAGGATGGAGAACTTAAAATAGCACGCGTTGTTTTGATACCTCTACGTTATAGATCTTTTCTTATTAGGCACATATTTATCTCATAGTAAACATTTTATTTCCAAGATAACGCGTATCGAGGCGCTTAAGCAGCCGATTGATGACACCCGTTCTCGATACCGTCCCGAGCATCGAAACCGCATTTCTCATAAGCGTGAACTTACGACGCGGATATTCTTCCGCGGCCGAGAGATTATCGTATCTTAGCGCGACTAATTGGATGCAGCGGTACGACGATTGCTCGAAGATATCATTAACGGTCATTATATCTCGGCATCTCGCGTGGAAATGGAAATTGCTTCACTTGCGATTATGATTCGCTATTATGTCACACAAATGTAAATCACTAAATCGCTGCGACAACATATCGCGATCGTACGTTGGCGTTTACACCATCTCGATTGCATAGAGATATCATCAGCGAATGATGCAGATTCGAATTTACAGTCCGTCGTACGCGGAAACGTTTCGCGAGATGTAATAATTAATCGTTTGTCGAAGATGGAAGAGTTGTCTGTAAAATGGTGGATTGCCGCTTGACGGAGGACACCTGCGTGAATATAAAGTGAGGTAAATTCATCGCTATATCAGCAATATATTCAGTCATAAATGAATTATGCATTTCTATAATTAAAGTTATCATACATTACTTATATACGTTCACAATGCATAAGAATTGTGGTCACTTGACATACGAATACCATGATCGTCTAAAGTTTAACGTCGCTGAAGTGTCATAATTCATAACGGGAAAGGTCGTTATCGGAGAATTTTTGCAATATCATACTTCGGTTACGGTGAACGCGTCCGTGCATTCGACGCTAACCGGCTAACAAGTCGCCATGGCGATTTCCATCTTGAAATTTGCATTACCGTTGCAATGTGCATGGTGTTTCTTTTATCTCGTCCGAAATTTATCACAAAGTTTCATTATTCGGTTAATTTATTTAGTTTTATCTTATACTTTCGTATGATGTTCCGCTCAGACGCGAGCCACGCGATGTGATTTTTCTCGACGCGGTTCATTCGCGACTTAACATAGCCTTTTACACCAAACGATCTTGTCGTCGGTAAGTACCGTTGCGAGAGGTGCAAATTAAACGGCGATTAACGGGTGAAACCGTGACGGGCTTCCGTCTTCTGCAAAGTCATTATTATAAAGACATTCACGATAAGTTTACGAGTTTCAGTCGCGTGAGGAGTTGCCTTACGCGTCGGCAGATAATACATTTTGTCTGGCATTAATGATAATGTACCTGCAGACTATATTATTCTGGAGAATATTTTTAAGCGAGAGCTTCAACCAATAAAATAAATTCTGTATTATATTATCGCATTTTCAATTTTATAATAGCTGTTGTATTTGCATTAACACGATTAAGCTTTTAACAGAGAATAATAATTGTTGACACACATTTTTTTGTGTATTGTATCCAGTTTTTGATTTATGTCATTCACGTAATAATTTAACATTAAACTTAAAATTAAACACTTCTTTTTTTTTACTTATTTATAATAATTGAAAAAAGAAGTGTTTAATTTTAAGATATTAAAGTATTTTATTCTCGTCTCTATTTTTTAAACATTTAGTTTTAGTTTTAAACTTTTTCAACATTTTATGTTTAACATTTATTGAAAAAGTTTAAAACTAAAATATCTGTAAGTATTTAAAAAATAAAGAGAGAGAATAAAATATTAATAATACATTAATAATAATAATAATATAACATCTTAATATTAGACACTTTTTTTTTTTAGTAAAGTTTTAATTTATTTGACATGATATGGAAAGATATGAGAAAGGAAGTATATGAAATTTCTTTCTTCTTGAGTTTTTTTCTTTAGTTTCATCAGCTAGGATTATTTGATATAATCCCAACTGATGATAGACATATTGAAATAGATACTTGTTTTAAAAAATAAACGTATGATAAACGATTGAGTTAAAGAAGTATGCCGCTTTTGATTGAATTCTCGCGACGAATGACATTATTATAATTGACATATATGTAAATTCACGCGTTTTATTATTCATCATTCTGCTATTTTTACTTCGGCATATTTTGATTGCTTCGCGATATAATTAATTATACTCGCCCGCGCTTTACGATCTGTTTTCTCACCTTTCCGTTTATTCCTTGGAATAGTTTTATGTTTGTTTAGTATGCACAATTATTTACGTTTACTTATAAAGCAGATAAAGAGACATTTTTTTCAGAGTATGCCTCTGAAAAGCGGCACTTAACATTTTTTTTAGATACGTCATTGTATCGATATTTTACATTGTATCGTTAGCTAAGTACAATAAGAGATTTTCTGTTATTATTCTCTTATGTTTCTTTTTTATTAAATCCTTAACTATATTCAACAAGAGAGAGATTGTGTATCGATTTAACACCATGATTTGACTTATCGGAAGAGGAAGGAAAATTATATTTATTAATTAAGAAATTATGTTATTATTAATATAATTATTAATATTTTATTATCATCTCTCTCTAGTTTTTACAAATAAAAAATCTTTAAGTGTTTAATTACTTACCTGAGACAATCATACAATTGTACGAAAAGGATTGTTTTGCAGTAGTATCTAAATACATTTAGTTAAATTCAGATCTGAAAATACAGGCCTTTAAACTGGTTGCTATAGAATGTCAAAATTTTTTGCAGCATTGCTTATCATGCTTGAGATTCCTAATAATTAATTATTTTGATGATCCAACAAAGTTATTTTTAAAGCTATTATATTTAGTAAAATTTATAGATGCTTCAGTAAAATCATTCTTTTCGTGTATTAATCTCATTTCGTGGAATTCATTTTTTTATCGCAGAAATAGCAAGATAATTTGATGATGATAATCTGTGAAATATATACCTTGTCTGGCATTTCATTTCTATTTCGTCGCACTTGTCACATTTGTCACATATATCTCGAGAGAATGAGTATACAATCGCTTCACGTACATTTAATAAATTGGACGAATCGTCGCATTCGTAAATCGTCATCGAAGATACAAGACGCTTATCAAAACCATAAACGGTGCGGAATTAGTTGGTAGCCGAGAGGCGATTGAGACCTTATTGCCGTTTATACGCCACTTACGATAAGTGGCGTCATAAATGCGATTGAATGCAGCATGCACGGTACAATGCGGTGTTTCGGCATGCCTTGTTGGAAGTTCTCGCGATCAAACGCCAATGAAACAAATTGCAATTGCGTGTTATGTCGAGATACGTAAAAGTGATACATCGATACGTTGTATCCGCATTATAGTATCAAAACGAAATTGCTTTCGATATCGAAATTATTATACTTTCGATTATTTATAATTATAAATGGTAACTACTTCTTCAATTTGCGATTTATATGGGACACGATTAAAGAAGTATTTAAAGCTCTGTGTTTAAAGCTCTAAGTATTACATGAGGCAAGTTGCAGAATGTAGAACATTACGAGCGATAAATCACAGGCTGGGATAGAATATGGGTGAAAAAAGCTGAAGTGGATATACGACACACATAATTTCCCCATTGCGCCAAACATATTAATACAAGTGGTCTAGCCGCCTTCGACGACTGACGTCGTATTTGACTATGGCTCCGTATTCGCGCGCCATAACCTCCGTTTATGAAAGCCGCCGTTATCCTTTACAAAGTTCGTTTAACAATCTAGCGTGAGGGCGCGTTTCGTGACAACATGTTCCGCGAATGACAATTGATTTTATAAGTAACGATGTCACTTTACGCCCACTTATGATATACGGACAGCGCGTCGAGATTGTCCGCGCGAGTTCGAGGCGACAATAAAATTTTAACGCAGGCATAAAAGCGCCACCGTCCGTCTCTCGATACTGAGGCGAACCCAGACGGATATTTGAGAATACGGTCCTCACCACAACGCGACGGTCGTAAGAGCATAAATAATGAAAATCCAACGCGATCGTTTTGCAGTGTGCGCGCGGCCGATGAATATTTACGCTGACATTTAGACTTCCATTACCCCGTTCGCGTGTATGTGCTAGCGCAGCAACGGGAGAACAATACAGTTTGGTCGGAGTAACCACCGCACCGGGAAGAATCAATTCCTGTGATTTACCGCCGGTCGCGGTAAATAAGGTAGCTATAGATAGATAGAGTTGGGAAATAATTCATACAAAAATTTGTTTTCGAACAAATTTTCGATTTTCAATAAAATAGAAAATTTCAATAGAAAATAAAGACTCTAAACAGTCAAGCTGAATCTTTAGTATTTAAATAATTTGGTATATATTACATACTCGTATCCAATCCTACAAACTGCGCGCCGAATTTAATTTTTAGTCTTGAAATATAATCCTAATAGAATTAGAGTATTATTTAATATTACATATAAAATTTATAAGTAATTTAATAATATTGATGCTCATATTATAGGCATCTTAGAATCTTAACCTGTAAATAATTTTATTGCGAAAAATATTACTGCAACTCGTATCTACTCTTCCGAAATTCAATTACTCTTCCGAATTTCTTTTCATTTTAAAACTTCACGTTACAATTTTCCTTGCACTGTTAAATCTTTGGTGTTAAATTTAACATAATTGAATTTATAGTTACTTAAAAAAAAATTGACAAAAAAAGCCTTTTTCTACTCTGTTATACCTCTTTAAATCGCTATCACTTCTATTCAATACATCGTTATTCGAAGCAAATTTGATATTATATATAATATATCAAATTTACCATAACCATTGTTTCAGTATAAAATAATTGATATATTGAGTAGGAATAATAACGACTTACATAAAGTTAAATTTGACACTATAGATTTAACAGTGTGGACTTAATTATCTCTGCGTTCTTTCATCGCCGCTAGAGATATGTTTATTCTTGTGAATCAATTTCTCTACAAATGTATTAAGGGGATAACGATAACAGATCGAATTTGAGTCTTATATGGTGGGTTTAATCCGACGCTCACGCTCGCCGCGCGATCTTTATAAAAATTCCGATCGCCCGGGCACGATTCTTATCCGGGCCCAACAAAAATTCTAATTGCCGGCGCACGATCGTTATCTGCGCGCGGAAAAATTCTGACGGCCGGTACACGATCGTTCTGTTTCCTCGAAAAAATTCTGATTACTGGAAAGCGAGCGAGGACAGCCAGTATTAATCGACGCTAATCGCGCCCATACGGGAAGTACCGTTCGAATGCCGAGAGCAGAGAAGCAACAAGCGTCGCCCGCGTGTATGATGGCCCTAATTTACGATTTATCCTCACAAAATCCGCGCGATAAATAATACCCGTTCGCGAATCGCGCGAATGACTAAGAGCTCATTAGCCACGCGCGTCACTGCGTGTTTTTTTTTTTTACGGTTGACGGGACATACTTTACTAGCATGTATTCCGTCTGTGAACTGCATCAATTAGAAGCGTCGCGAATACATACGAGACTTGATAGACGCGTAATTAGCAAATACCGGCCGCTTATCCAACCCTAATCCGTATATGATGCTAAATTATGCGTATTTCTCATCTCCGCGTCCAACTAGCGACACTATGCGAGGTTCTCGTTTACGCCATTTGATATCATTAATCTTTAATTTGTATGTTTTTCTCACCAGTAAATACTATATATTACGAGACGCTTTTTACAAGTAAACATCGTGACGATTAGTATAGTTCTGAGAATATTTATCACTTCCTTGCGTGATCTATCTAAGACTTGTCTAAGAAACTTCTAAGAAGATTGTCTAACAATGAAGCCTGTGGCGCATGATGCTTTTTTTCTGTTGGAAATTACACCACACAGAACGTAAAATTTCCAGTAATTTACTAAAACGCAAGCAATCCAGCAGAAAAACATGCATTGTGTGCCGCGGGCTTAAGAATACTTTCATATTGCGTGGAAATGTACGTTACCCGTGCCTAGAAGTTCTCCAAGTTCTCGTAGTCCGAATTTCCATTTGCCTCATCCGTTGTGCTCACTTTACGGCGTGGGACCACCTACGCACATCGAACGTCGATTAGCAAACCGCAATAAGTTATCGAATAGCTAGCGGCTATGTGCGTTCCAGCATTACTGGCTCATTTGATTCACACTGTCCGTAATTTCGGCCTCGCGAAAGAATAATGGCGAAATACGCAGACTTTCACCCGGAGGGGGTTGGTCTACGTTGCGGAACGGCTCGATCTTATGGATGCACCTGCCGAATTTACATGACACTCGAGCTTAAGCCGTTTAGCCCGAATAACCGATCCACGCGAGACAATGAATAGCCCCTTCCATTTCTTCGTCCCTCCATATCGTGTATAATCATTATACATATAATGTATAAGTTTGCGAATACACGTATAATTTGGGCTTCAAATGTTGAATTATAATTCTCTAATAGTAGTAATATATCAGATAATTTCCCTAATCTCGAAATTAAACTTAAAAATTGTTTTAGAATTGAAGTCTTAAATATTCCGCGTTATCTACAATAAATTTACGTTTCCATAAGATTTCGAAGAAGAGATATACTACCAATATACGCAGATATCTGATACGTTGCGAGTATGGAAGAGTAATCGTCATAAATATCTAACGGTTGCGGAAAGAATCAATCAATATAATCGCGACACTAAATCTCTATCAATAATTACATCGACGAAAATTAACTCTGTTTCCTAGGGATACGTTAGATCAGTATAGCATGTATATCGATATGCAAATAATGATGGTAATCGAAGGCTACTGATTAGTATCGCGACAGGCATTAAATTTAACGTGAAGAGTTGATTAAAAAATTATGCAATTAAAAAATTATTTCTTAACGATAACGTGAAGTCGAGCATTCCGAGTTCGGAATCGTTTAATTTGAAAATTACCGATTAAAATTTTTTTCAATCGGAGCCATCATTTCTCATAACATCAAATACGTGTCATGGAAGGCACTGATTTCTCTTTAATCTCAGCGATTCTCACTTCACACGAATGAACGCGAGTCGAGCGGACAGACGCAGAAAAGGAACGTGGACGATTTATGCGACGTTTCAACATGCCGTGATGTTGGCGATTTAGATTTAGTACTCAGAGGAAAATCCTGATAAATTCTTAGACGAAAAGTAGCGGTTTCTCAATGTCTACAGCCGAACATGCGTCCGCAAATACGATAATCACCTATAAATTTACGGATGGACATAGATTTCTTTGAAATTCCGCTTCGTTGATTATTAATTGAAACAAAGTCATTATTATTATTATTATTATTATTATTATTATTATTATTATTAT
>Ga0157364_1009187_pt1 | contig 10244 bp, 4 predicted proteins | sample AttsexASBM2_FD_111476 | JGI IMG/M metagenome (GOLD analysis project Ga0157364, IMG submission 111476) | Fungus gardens microbial communities from leaf cutter ant in Ribeirão Preto, State of São Paulo, Brazil - Atta sexdens ASBM2 | ecosystem: Host-associated > Fungi > Mycelium > Unclassified ... | reverse complement strand
ATAATATAAATATACACACACACACACACACGCACACGCACCCACCCCCACACACACACACACACACACACACACACACACACACACACACACACACACACACACACACACACACACACACACACACACACAGAGGGGAGGGAATGTATAAAAAATCCTAGACTCCTTAAATATTTAAAAAAGTGAACATTTGAGAAAAATGTTTCAAACAAAAGTTAGGTTTAAAAAGATCTATGATCTCACATCCATTTGATCTTAAGTGGTGTTGCCAAGATCAAACAGAAGCGATGAGTAGATCTTTTTAAATCCTATAACTTTTATTTGAAATATTTTTCTTAAAAATGGTTACTTTTCAAAATGTTTAAGAGGTTCAGGACTTTTTGTACATCCTGTACATATTAAAATTGATATAATATAATATGTTAAAAAATTATATCACTCTAGTTAGTTTAACATACCTATATTCATTAAATATTTATAAATACGTCCCATTTATGTGTTATCGATTAAAAAATTTATTTTTTTTATACAAAATCCTAATAAAATCCCAAAAAATCTACAAATTTCGGGTTTTTTTAAGTGGCTAAAACCCAAAACCTAGGGGATTTTTTGAGATGGGTAAAATAATGCCTGCGATAGTGTTAATAATAGCCTCATTTATACACAAATTTACGTATCGCTAATGTAAGAGTTAATACTAAATTTGTAATCAAATTGGCGGAAGAGCAAATGAGATCTTTTTGTCGATCGGCGATCACTTTTGTAATAGATTTAATTCGTCTTAACACGAACATTGTGACAGTGTGATTATAAAAAAATTTGGATCGATTGTGCCGGATGTTTCTTTCTTATTTATAAATTAGTCTCTCTCTCCTTTCTCTCTCTCTCTCTCTCTCTCTCCCCTCCCTCCCTGCCTCTCTCCCTCCCCCCTCTCTATTTTTCTCTCTCTTTCTTTCTGAATGGCTCGTACTCGAGGGGTGTAGCCGCGAGAACGTCATGGACATTTTAATGGGTAACGGCGGTGGCCTCTAATTAGAACGTTTCGACCGTAACCGCGCTATTACAGGGGAAAACGCAGACTCGTCAGATCGATGAGGAATATTTATCGCGGTGTAACAATTACGGAAGCCCCGGCATAGCGCGAATAGTAATAGGCGGCCGGCCCCGGAGGCCGCTCTCTCGCCCGGCGAACGACTGTAATTAGGGCTTTTATTGTCTGTACATAAGGAAGCTTTATGAAAACATTAAGGATATAATTCAAGGCCGGGGAGAGGCGCAACGCTAGCACACTCCGCCGTGAATTGCAGCCTGAGCCTTAATGCACAGGAGACCGCGTTGCTGGCGCGCTACGTCATTTCCGTTTTGCGTACACACACACACACACACACACACACACACACACACACACACACACACACACACACACACACACCCCACACGAACACGCGACGCGCGTAAGCTCTCTTGTGTGCGACGGAGACTGCCTACCTGTTCCTCTCCGTGTACGAACAGTGTAATTTGATTTCTGGATTTTTCTACAAGCCCCGTGTGATTAAGCTATTTTCGAAGAGAGATAGCGCGCCGAAGGCGAATGGTGGTAGTACATAACATCTTCCGCGCCTTGGATTTACATCCCTTACCCTTCGCTTGTCTGATACTTTCGAAATTTTAACTTTACTATTCTGAAACAAGCGCATAATTAGTTCCTCGTTACAATTATATATCGGAGAATATGTATTCGTGCATCAATGTACAGAGCATAACTTTCAAGTAAACTGTGGTATTATAATATATGTGTACATTATAATTTAATAATTTTTTTAATACTTTAGTACACATGATAATTTTCCGATCCTTTACTATACACTGAATATATATTATTCACTATTTACTATGAATCGTTTGAATTCCAAGTTAATTTTCATCAATTTTACAAGCTTGTATCAAAATTATTAAATATGATTTTTACATATTTTAGAAAGTATTTGTAGAAAGAATGATTTTGCTAAAAGATCTAAAATTTTGCTGGATTAGGTAACTTACAAATCTGAAAATAATTTTTGTTCGACTATCAAAATAGTTATGTTGGAAATTAAAAATGATGAGCAATGCTGCAAAAAAATTTTGATATTCTATAAGCAATCAATTTGAGTTTTCAATAAAATTTTTTCAGCTCTGTATCCAGCAAAATTTTAGATCATAAAAAAATTGTATATAACTTGGTACTCTTAGTATTTCAAAGAAATGCAAGATATAAATGATCTAATTGTATGTATTACATAAAATAAAAGTTAATACATCTAAATTACGCGCCGCTGTAGATTGGTACGCGGAGTCTTGACACTTTCGTACATTTAAGATTTTCAAGCTGCGCTCGCGTAATCGCGATCGAGATCCATGTTTGGGATCCGCCTAAATCACCGGCTCCGCCCTACCCTCATCTACACGATCCTGCTATCCGCGAGATCTCGGATCACGATCGATCCATGCGAATCGATACACGAGGCAAGTACTCGGGCAAGTATCTCGCGGAACTCGACTAATAGAGTTCGGGCCCTTGACAGCGATATTTCACGAGAATGAGAAGAGAAATGGCCGCGGACGGACGCGGTCCGTGGACCGGTGTGTGGTCCAGCACGTCCGTAGAGTGGACGGCGATTAGCCCCAGGCCTCCTAATCCCTCCCTCATTCCCCCGACGCTGGTTTCACCCTCCGGGGCCAGGCTCCTTCCTCTTACACGCAGCCTCTTCCTCTTTCCCGCTCGAAGCTTACTCTCATGCATCCACGTATCATCGCTTGCGTGTATAAGCGTGTGTGTTCGTGTATGCCTTGTCTGTGTGTGCGTTTTGTGGTACGAGAATGTGTGTATGTACGCTCGTGCGCCTCCTCGGGTGTCGTGTTACGTGCTAAGCGGTACGGCCGAATGTAACCGAGACGCGGACTGCACACCGGACCCATTGTTCCCAGGGCCTCCCTACGTCCCACCGTCTGCTCCCGCATTCCCTTGTTCACTCCCGCTCATAGTCGCACTCTTCGGACTGACTCGAGAATGGGAATCTTTTTGGTTGATTTGCCCTTCGCCATCTCACTTCCTCAGATCTTCACGTCTCTTGATTCCATCGGGTATCAATAATGTACGGGATATAGAATATTGCAGATACCGGATGTTACTGTTATAGCTGTTACCACTGCATTTTGCAAGGAGTACATGGCGATCTTAACATTTCAATAGAGGCGAAATCGTTTTGACATTAAAAATAATTTTTATTGATATATTTACTCAAAAATATCGTAAAGAATTTATTGATATATACCAATATATATCGATATATATTCTTTATAAGAAATATTTCAGTATTCAATGTTACACATTTTCATCTCAATACTACAAATGAACTAACTATCGGTTTTTTGTAATAACGAAAAATAAAAACGCTTTTGCATGATATAACTTTGGATAGCTTTGTATAATTATTCATTCCAAAAGTATGCTATGGTTTATAATATTTCAGCCGTCATATTTAATATTCTCAGAAAATTCTCTAAAATTATTTCAAATATCCTAACTTCGCCCATACATCTAAATAACATATATGTATTTATATTAGAGTTCTATACATAAATAATATATATGTATAGAACTCTAATATATAAAGATATAGAATAATTAAAAATCTTGCTAGAATCATTGCGATTGAGTCCCTTCTGGCAGACCTCATTTCTCGTAACTCTCTTATTTTTCGTGGACCGGGTCTCGCACAGTCACGGTGGTTTTGTCTCGCCCTCGCACCATAGTTTTACGACCTTACAAGTCGGGTCTCTCGTCGTCGACGTACCGGCTCGCAACTACTGAACGAACCCTTCTCTCCTTGACTGAGTGTCGCCTGCCCTGGTGACCTCCGAGGTAACTAGACCCGCGAGAGTCAGCCCCCTCCCCTTCCTCCCACCGTTCCAGTCCATGGAGACAGAATCATTACGGGTGCCGTTCGGGATTGAATTGTATAGTCCTGACGACGTCGGTCGCGCGAGATGATGAAGCGCCGAATATCCTTTGAATGAATGACGATTATTCGACATAACAAACAATTTTCTACTCGAGAAACATTAATCTCTCTTTTATTTTCTTTTTAATAATTTTCTATGAGATAATAATTTTTTATCATAATAATCTTGTTGAGATTAATCTTGTCTCTGTCATGTTTCTTTTTTTAATACATTTTGCTCCTTAATTGTATTCACGATCTATGTAGATTTTATTATGTTAGACTATTTCTTACAATAATTAATTTACGATTATTTTATGACTATTTTATAACGATTAAACTTATGTATATATAAGTGTATTTATATCATATATGAGATTTATATAATTCACACTCTCGTATATTATTTATATCATATATGAGAGTGTGGATTGAAGATATGACCTAAAGTTCTAAGGACAGGAACAAATATGTTTCGGAACCTTTTTATTATGCACGCCCCTAAATTATTTCATGCACGAAATGCTGAGTTATCGAACGCCAGTTATGAATAAAGGCGTCTTCGAATATCTCGACGAACGCTGGTTCGCGGAACTGGATGATCGATAAGAGGTATTATTCGTGGGCGGCCCATGCTCAAATTATCCGGCAGGATACTAGTATCAAGTTGTCTCTCAACCACTTGACTTTCAAGAAGCGCGAAGAATCAGCAGCCATCCATCGACGCTGCCTTCGTCAAGATGTGAGATCAAGTAGACATCGAAATTTTTAGCAAATCATTTAATCTGGAAAGATGTTAGAAATACGCAGAATGCACTTCCTAACTATTTAATAGACATTGATTTTAATTTTAACAAAAAGAAAACGACACTCTTTTTCTGTAATGTTTTTAGATAAAATATTGATTAAATTTTAGACTAATTCCACATCATTAGATATTCATTGAAATTTTGGCTCATTCTTTTATATTCTTTCTAAAATTATCAAGATGTTATTACATTACAATCTGACGCTAGTTAGTTATATGTAATAACTTTAATTTAAGATGGGTAAATTAAACATTTCAATTCACATTTAGGTCATCTTCAATACAAATAAAAAATTACAAAAATATATATAATTATAGAAATAATGCCGTATAATTACGTAAAATCCATATCTTGTACATTAAGATGTTTTATAGCATTATAGATATCTTTGTTTGATTTCATAAACGTTGTGATGTCTCGAATTATGAATAAGTTTTTAAATATAAACAATTATAATACAATTATAAGTATTAAACCAACGAGAATAAATCAATTAAGAGAAATAAATTTATTTTCAAAACAAATTTTACAATTAGTGATTAAATTTAAGCACTAAGATCTGCTTTGATCGAAAATAGATTTATTTCCTTTAATTGGTTTTTAAATATGTTAAGAATTTCTTTAGCTTAAGAAGATTAATGAAGATTGGTCAAAAATTAAAATAATGATAAATATTTAAAACAATTAAAACAATATATCTATAAGAGTGTCATTGATGGGCACATTAGATCTGTGACAAAAATATAGAAAATTGTTTTTTTTTGAAGTCCTACGGATTTATATAAGCCAGAAAGAAGCATCATTCCAATCAGTTAAGAAATCAAATGAGTGTAAAACTCAAGTAACGAAGCGGATTATTGATTTGAGATTTGCTAATCGAACAAAATGAAGTCTATCTAGCGTCAAACCGATTCGACTCGTTCGCTTTAAATGGCAGAAAACGACTGGGACTTCTTCAGGTTACGCTAAGTCAAGAATCCATCAAGCATTCGCTCCTATGGTCTTTGGCTTTGCGCAATCGGTCTTACCTCGCCGGGTTTGAAATCAAAAGCAATTACGAAGCACCGCCTCGCGCCTCGGATTCGCGATATCGTAATGAAGTCTTAATAATTGAGATAGACCGGCCGATAATCGGCGTGTCCCTACGCCGCTCCCGCGCGTAATCACGAAAGTAGGAAGTGACTCGCCGTGATTCCGTGCGCAATGAGACTTGGTCGTTAATTATCGTCGACGTAAAGGGAGAAAGAAAGAGAAAGAGAGAGGAGAAAAGAGGAAGAAAGAGATATAAAATGACCCTCTCACCATTCGCGACGCGTTTTCATCCATGATCAGCCAATAATCCGCTCGTTAGCGTTTCTGCCGTATAGTAACGAAGCAATGAAGGCGCGTCCGCGCACAATCGCGCGTAATTAACCCTAATTAAGCCCGTACCTAACGCACGAAATCATCCATCACATTTGTTGCTTTGAGGAAGAAAGAGATTCTCGCGATCGTCGTTGCCCTCCTCTCTCACTCCTACCTCATCTTGTGCGTACGTCTCTCTATGAGAGGAAAGCTCATCTTAATTACCCGCCATTCTTTCTCTGTCTTGTCTCTCTGTCGACTCTGTGTCCGTGAAGGAATCTCATTGATTTACTCCCTTTTAAGTGCTATTAATGCCGATAACGTCGATCGATTAATCAGCCGACCGGCGAGAGCCGCCTCTCTCGCCTTAAGAACGGACGATTTTATCTCGCTCTGTCTCGCGTTCCCGCGGCTTCAGACGATTTATTTGCTCGCCCGGCGCGATCTTTGCCGTTTCGGTCGATTCGCCGCGTGCAGGATCGCGACCTCTCGGTTATACGATTGCGCGGCCGCTCGATCGGTTTCTCATCTAATCCCGGTGCCCAGCGAGCGCCGATTCCCAGACGATTTGTGTACTAAATTTTATAAATGAAGTCTTTTATCTGCTATTCGATTATTCCGTTAATATTATTAATGACAAGCGATGAGGATTTCTCTCTTACTTAATATCTTCGGCAAAAGTACATTTGGATATTGCATGCAGAAGTACTGCGATTTGTAATATATATTTCAAAAAGAGATAATAATATTTGAGAGTCTGTCTTTCTATCCTATGTCTATTGAGGGGGCTTCCTACATATAATAAGCTATTAGTAATTAGAAGTCAGAATTGTAAGCCATAAGTAAGTATGTGTAAGTTATAAGGCAATAAATTAATCAGTGACCGAGTGGAGAAACAATTCTGTTTCTTATAATTTGAAACTTAGATTATGTTATGACTAATCAGTCGCATCTTCTAATCAGTATCTTGTTGTTTGCCTTGAAAACTGCCATCCTTCTGATTGATTGAAATATTATGATACAATCGATACGATCTAATACAACTTGTTCTTGTATACAAGAATATTTAAGCTAAGATAATTTAAGGAAATTTCTACTTGCGATGCAAAATTGAAAAGAAAAGAATTAAGCGATCTATCCTAGGCATTAAACGATCCATCTATTCTACACTAACGATATCCTGTGTCTCTTATTATTTCAGAGATCCTATGGAAATTATGGAACAGCAACTGATGAGATGCGGTGTACCCCCGGTAAGAATCTACGAACACCTTGCTATGTCGTCACAGGCCGTGGTGGCTGCAACGTTGGGTGCTCAGCAGCAACAGCCGCAGCAGCAACATCATCAGCCATCCGCGCAACAGCAACAACAGCATGAGAGTAGCGGACACGCGTTATCATCCTGGCTGGCGCCAGTATCAACACCGCTCTTATACGGTAGGGGTGCAGCCAGTTCTCCATCACTCTACTCCAACGCAGCTATTACTGCCACCCCCGGTTTCCCATATCCGCCACTGGCGTGGCCCTGGCAACCACCCTCCGTCGCGATGATCTCGCGACGGTCCTCACCCCCCACCAACCTGAGGTACGTGCCCTATCCAACATCGGCCAGCTCACCCCCGCCGCTACGGACACGCCCGCCCTCCCCTAATTAGCGATCCCCGCTGGCGCTGGCGACTGGACGACTGCGGCATCATCCCTCTTCCCTCTGTCTGTGATTATGGAACATTGACATCGGAATTGAAATCGAAATTGTCCTGACACGTTTTTATTTCGTCAGGAGCGCAATAGCGCGTGTACATATACGCGTTGTATCATTGTCGATAGATTACGGGTGGCAATATAGAGTAAGTGACATCTTCATTGCACTATTATTACGGTGATAAACAAATATGGGATTCGGGATGAAAGTGATTATTAACCGTAAATTAGAATAATATTGAATTGTGCAAAGAAACTGCATGTAGCTTTATTGTATGATTATATGTTCTTTCGAGCCTTTATTATATTTTTTAAGTTGGAAAATTAAGCTTATTTGCCATCTTAAAGAATTATTTTTCTAATATTATCTTATGAGGCCCAATTGTTTGTTGACTTTAAACGAGACTTAAATACTTTTTCTCTTTCTTTCTCTCACTCTCTCTCTCTCTCTCTCTCTCTCTTTTTCTCTCTTTTTAAAATCGAAAGAGAAAGAAACAGAGAGAGAAAAAGGGAAAGAATTTTAAAATTTATTTAAGTTTATTTATTTAAGTTTAAGCCTCGCTTAAACTTAAAGTAGCATTGGTGCAATGGCCTGAAAGACATAAATTTTATTAATTTAACTAAATAGTTTCAAAACAATAATATACATCAGAGGCGAAACTATTATAATATACTAAACTAATAATTCAATTTTAATCTTTCTGTTAATTATTATATTATGTAATTATTATATGTTGAATATATGTACTTATTTCTGAAACATGATTTTGACATAAATATACCTTTTTTGCTCATTAATAATTTTTAGAATTATTATCATGTTACAGATTATAATTTTATTATATTGTTTATTAGTAATAGTTTCGTTAAATAATTAATTAAATATTTTTTTATTAATTAATAAATTAATTTAATAGTTTCGTTAAAGGAATTAAATATTATTAAAGAAATTAATATTATTACATTTTTAAGTCAAAACTTTTTTTAAAAAAGAATTAAGAATATTAATCGAATTTATGATTTTTCCTTAATTCCTCATATTCTTTGTGATGTCACTTACAGTTCTATATCACATATATACAAGGAAGGAATCGAAAATGATGTCGCAGTATGTGACTGCGAGCTTAAGCGTGTGTGGTGTTCTTAACATTCGTGTTTTTCCTTAGCACACAGGTGCAACCAAAGAAGAATGTCTCTAGCGTCAGTGTGTAATTAATCACAGATTAACACTCTGAGTATTAAGATGTGTATGTGCGCGCGCGTGTGTGTGTGTGTGTGCGTGGGTGTATGTAACGCATAGATATTTATATGATATAATATATAAATGTAATTCTATGTATACATGTCGTTCTATTAATATGCACGGGGCGAATATATCGATGGCAGTTGTTAGACATGAAAGGAGCAATGGTAATCCAATCCCAATGAGTTAAATAACATTTTATTATTTTCTACTTCCATTACTGTGTGTCAAAGTGTAAATTAATTTATTTTAATGATTAGTTTCAAAGTTAAATGTCGTTCATATTAACGTACGCATTTAGTAAATAATAATAATTTTGATATAATAATTTTGACTCAAATTTAATACATTTTTTTAAGTTAAATTGTTTAACTCCATTATTTTAACAAATCAACGATATTGAATAAGAGTGACAATTTATAGAAATGTTTAAAAATACTCAAATTGAGTATAATTTGATATAATGAATTTAATAGTGTAAAGCTTCGTATCAACAACATGGATTATTCAAAAATATTCAAATACGTGCAATGGAATCAAGCATTCCGAGAAATTACAGAATTGGATATACGTGAGTTTATGTGCATAATCGTTCATGTCAAAATTTTAAATAACTTGATATTAGAATGAGTCTGATTGGATTGAGTCCAATAAGCAATGGAATCATACATTGAGATATCCAAAGATATACAGGGAGATGTACGGGATCTAAGCATTTGGATACTCGAGAATCGAATTTATTCGCAAGAATCGCAAGCAATTCAGGGTTATAATAAATTTCGATGATTCGATGTATGTGTGAATGATTTAGCAGAAGAGATCTTATTCTTGTAAAATATCGTGTACAAAAATACTGTATACATTACGTATTATAGATTTTTATATGCAATATAAATTCAAGAATACAGACTCAGAATATGCCTCGCCTCGTGTTCGCGTAATATCTCATCATTGTAAAGATTTGCGAGTATCACAGAGGATCGCGAAATACGCGAATCTTCATGTTCTGGTTTTCGATCTCGACTTGTAAATATTCTACACTCATTAGAACGGACAAGTATCTGTTGTAATGTGACAATTGCGTATGTATGTATGTATGTATGTATGTATGTATGTATGTATGTATGTATGTATGTATGTATGTATGTATGTATGTATGTATGT
>Ga0157364_1009186_pt1 | contig 10245 bp, 5 predicted proteins | sample AttsexASBM2_FD_111476 | JGI IMG/M metagenome (GOLD analysis project Ga0157364, IMG submission 111476) | Fungus gardens microbial communities from leaf cutter ant in Ribeirão Preto, State of São Paulo, Brazil - Atta sexdens ASBM2 | ecosystem: Host-associated > Fungi > Mycelium > Unclassified ... | reverse complement strand
ATTTTAGAAGGCCAAATATTAACGCTTTAAAACCACAAAAAGGCGGGAAGATATATAAAATTTAAATTGTTATTTCGGTTGTATCAAATCTAAAGCTCAGAACTTTTTTGTACACCTAATATAAGAATTGCTTGGAGTATATTTCTATGTCTTTCAATCTAAAAATAATATTAGCTTTTTCTGTGCATTGTGAATACTGTTCAATTCAAAATTTTGAATAGGAAATGTAGTTTTTCAATCCAATTGCATTCAATTGAATCTAATTAAATCCAATTGAATCCAATTAAATCCAAAAAAAGTATTCACTATTTAAAATACGCATTCGGATAAGAAAAAAATTTCAATCCATTTTAATCTATTCTCGTTTGCTGCTATACATACATATTACTCTTACCTCGGTCACCTTAAACTAACTTAAATAATTAACTTTAGTAATATTTCTCAGTTTACGTCTTTTTCTTACTTATCCTGATCAAACCGAGGTATAATTTCCATTCGATCTCTTTTTGCTAAATATCGAAATCGAATAGACTTTTGTTAAATATTAAGTTATAAACAAATGGAAATTAAAATCGAAATCGAATAAATTATTATCATCTTCTAGTTTAGTTAACAAATGTAATATAATTTTGATTCCATTCGATTTCCTTTCGTTATGTACGTTAAGTCATAAACAAATAGAGATCGATGACGATGAATAAACCGCATAAATCGCTTTTTCATTATCATTTTAGTTTAGTTTGTTTATTAACAATTTCAGAGTATAATTTCATTTCCATCTGATTGGTTTTTATGTATTGTTATGTATTAAATAAATAAAGTTCAATAACGAATAAATCGCTTTACTATTATCATTTCCTAGTGTATTTCTTGAAAAATTCTCGACTATTTCTCAATTTTCGCAATCAAAATATTAATTTCTAAAATGCTGAATATCCGCTATCAATAGATGCACGAAGAGTGGGAACTGCCTGGCCCCGCGCCCCGTACACCGCCGCGAACCACCAAATAACTGGAATGTATAGATATTTGAACGCCTCTAGACGCCGCCAGACGATGCAACTGTACATTTTTCCTCTGGTCGTCGACGTTAATAAAATTAAAGATTTCAGATTTTGCATCGCAATATCTCCGCTCGTAGAGCGTAAAGAAAAAATAAAAACACTTTCATTATATATTTTGAGCGGATACAATTGATTGAGCATTTAGAACCTAATCACTTCAGCTCTTATTGAAATACAATAATCTCAATCCCTGGCAACTCGCCGGCTTGTGTAAAATAGCCAGATAGTATACACTATCTTAGCGTTGAGACACTACCAATGTCTCCAGATATCCAATTTCGTAAACCGCTCATCAGAATCTTTTTCAATTTTAAAACGCAACGAATACAACGAATACAACTAGAGTAATGAGTATAGAAAATCACATAATATTTTTTGCAATAAAATTATTAGCAATTTTTAAAATTTATATTAACATCTAATTATTAAATTCTTAATAGTAGTCGAGATATTAATAGTATGAATATTAATTAATAAATTGCTTATATAATAAATGATATTACTACTCTAATTCTGTTGATGATTCATGAATTTCAAGAATTCACTGAAAAAGATTTTAGCGCACGGTTTGTAAAATTGGATGATATCTATAAATTCACATCGGAATATTTGAGTCTAAGCTCCGCTTCGACTGGCTATTTCTCTTACTTTAATTTATTCTCATCGGTTAAAATTTGTATTTAATTTGATAAGAATAATAATATTGATATTTTAAAGGTAGTTTTAAATAAGGCAAATATTAATTAGAACGCGCTTGTACAAGCATGAAAGTACGAAGCACGGACAGCGAGAATGTCGAATTAAATGAGTTACTACCAATTATATTGGTAACTAACGATGCTCTAGAGAAAGAACTCGACGACATTCAACGAATCGGTCCTGACATTGGTGGAAATGAGCAATCTACAAATAATGTTGAGATTGAGGAAGCGTCGACATCAAAGGAAACGTCGAATCGAAAAAGAAAAGAAAAACCAAATGTATCAACAGAAAATTTGTCAAATACGTGTAAGACATATAGTAAATTTTCAGATTTGCTTTACTTTATTTACTGTTCTGTACGCAATTCTTTATTTGAGCAATGGGTTTTACAAATCTTAGATGAAGACGCACAATAATGGTACCGATTATTGTAAGTTTCCCTAATAAAAATTTTTTCTCAAAATTTTAATATAAATTGAAATACATTCAGCAATACTCAAATGTATATATATATATATAAAATCAAGAATACAATCAAAAAGGCATGGTATATAACAGTGATATAAAGGCAATTGGAGTCAATGTACTGGATGTAAATTGCTGATAATCTTTTAATATTACATCAATTCCTTCATATACTTAAATAATCTTCTAATATTTGATCAGTTCACTTCTTAATTATAAACTTAGGACGTTTCGATTCTATTTTTTGAGTCATCTTCAGCTTTCGCAATTATAAATAAAAAGTACAATTTGATGTAAATTCCAGTAACATATCCGTGGTAGAAATTTAACTCATCTCTGTTTACATCTCAGTTTATTCAGTGGTAATGAAATAATATCCATCCTATGATAAGATCATATTAATTTGGATATAATGTGATTTAAAATAATATTAACAGACGAGTTCCTCGGTTGTAGTTAAAAACATATAACACTAGCATCGCTTAGAATACTCAAATGTATATTTTTTTCTCAGAATTATTTATATATGGGATGAGCTTTTTTACATTTTTCACTGATAAATTCTGAAGTATTTTAAGATTTGTATGAAAAAAATCTGAGAAATTTTTTAAAAAGTAATAAAATTATGCAGAAATTCCGCAAAAGAAAATAAATTAATATTTCGCATTTGAAATAATTATAAAATGACATAATATGTTAATATTAATTAATGTTAATATTAAGTATTTTAAATATGCACAAATGATTTTCTGTGTTAGTAGTACCGAAGGAAATGCTTATTCGAACTTTCAAGTCAGATTTAAATAGAGGATAATGTTTCGAAAGAATTTATCCTTCAATATACATAAAATTTGCTGAATATATTTGCGTATGTTACAGACATTTTCCTTAAATTTGACATTAGAAGATGTATCTTTTCGAAACTGCACGGTTTAAATTAAGAACAAAAATATTTAATATTTATTCAATAAAAATATTTTTCAGAATCTGTACAGGAGTATTTCGATGAAAAATGTAAGATGATATTAGCAGCTGTTAACCCTGTGAAAAGGATCATTCTGTATGATCAGGATAAAAAATTAATGACATAAAAAACTTTGATAGCCAATCGTACAATGGGAATACCAGACGGTAATATTAATGAAATTAAATATGATTTGGATGTGATACTACTTTTATAAACAATGCAAGATTTTTTAATGTTTGAGGAGGCAACGATTGTTACGTCAGAAGAAAATAAGAAAGCTTTGGTAAAGTAAATATTTAAATCAATACGTTTCATATGTGCCAAATGGCCCTCAAGGTTTTGTGTTAATTTAACACAAAGTGTTAAATTATAATATATTATCATATAATAGAAAGAAACACAGATAATATGTATAAAAATTCCTACAAAAAAGATAATAATAATACAGTTTGTAAATAAACTGTGAAAACATTTTTTTCGATATAATTAACGATTTCGATATAATTTATAATATTAAATATATGAAATTGACACGAATTTCATTCATTCATCTAAAAATTCACTTTTTGAAACACATTTTTTAATTATTTGTTCTCTTACTAATAAATGACGTTATTTTGACTAAGAAATGTCATTTAAATATCAAATTAATAAAATATCTTTAAATAACATAATCATATTATGTTAAATTAACACTCAAATAGATAAAAAAATTAAACAAATCTCTTAAAAAAAACATGAGTAGTGTTACGTCACTGCGTGTGTTCCATTTATTGATGTTTTTGAATTTAGATATTTTCGCATTATGAATTACTGTGTTAGGATGTAGTGATTCTTGTTACTATCTCATCGTTGTCACCAATTATGTTATTGTATTATGAATTCTCATAATTAAGAATAATTACGTTAAGAATAACTAATAGTCACGGATTGAATACTTTGGCGTTATATTGTGCGTCGCGTCGCTGCTGAGCGCTGAATGGAGAGAGGAGAAGGGGGGAGAAGGGGGAGAAGGGGGGAGAGAGAGAGACGATCTGGCGCGGCGTGCGAGCAGGACATATGATTGGAAGAGTGGCGGAGTGGTTATTAGGATAGAAGAGGTATAATCAGAGTGAGAGCGAGTCTCAAGTCGAGTGGCAAATCATGAGACTGCTAGTACCGACGTATCGCATGCTATATGAATCTCTTATGATAATTGATTTATTATAATTGACTTAGAATTTTAGATTAAAGTTCTCTTGAAATAGAATTCAGCATTGTTCTTTATCAATACGAGATTATGAATTATCTGATTGAGCAATTTTTGAATTATTTGTTGAATTTACTATTGGCGTTAATTTCGGCGAATAATTGTAATCGTAATAAATATCAAATTGATTAGAGTTCATTTAACAAGATAATTGATGATGGATCCAAACAAATCAAGCCATTTCATCATATTATATCCTTCGGGAGGAGATGGAGGAATGGATTGAATATAATGCCATATTGAAGTTCGAATTACTGAACTGGCTGGCACGCTGGTCATATTGAAATTGATGCGAATTCCTTAGTTGTCACTCTATTGAAAATGTTTTGTTTAAATTATTGACGCAATTGATTGAATAATTGCACAAAAAACAGAATAGGAAATAAATTGTAGAAGAAATAGATAGTAATGAAGGGAAGAATTGAGCAGCTCTTACGAGCGCGATCAACTCGAGGAGTATGAGAAAGAGGAAGCTTAAAAGAACACTGCATACTTCCTTCCCTTTGTATGTAATTGAGTATATCTCTCAATTGCAAATATTGAGAGATATTCTAAATGAGCTGCTCGGACTAATTCGAACTAATCGACGGGCTCGATTTTCGCCCCGTTTGTATAAGCGCCAGTCGATGCTCGCGAATCAGAATGAAGGGGGAGCTCGAATTTTCCGGAATTGGCAATATGTGCCGAATTCGGAAAATGATTTTTCATATGAAAATACTAGTCACATCGGAAATTCAGCACGATTGCCATGAATTCAATTTAAAACTGATGGGTCAAATTAGTTAATTAATGGAATTTTTAAGTAATTAGCAAATTAAATTTTGGGCCTTTCTCCGTGGAGAAACCGCGCTGCTCCTTCGTCGACTCACTATTGGTCGGCGCTCGCTAATGCGATAAATTCGCATTTACTTATCTATTCAAGCTAATTGAAGTGTCACGATGGCCAAAAGATAATAAATTGAATCAAAAATATATTAACGCTAGATTTCGAAATTAACAATATTCTCAGCCAGAGCGGCTGAAATCCTATTAAGGATTCGGAGCGACGAACGACACGCGGATCGTGATTGATGCGTGATAGCTATTCTTATTCTGAGAGATTACAGGTTGAGATATTTTGATCGGATTAGTTTTTCTTAAACCTCGTGTAAGATGACAATGACATGACAGTCTCAACATATGGAAACGATTTCTTAACTCCGTGTGGAGTTATCCTGCCTGGAATTTTATCGCCACGCGGAATACATCGGCACGCGACACACGCCTCACGCTTCGATTGGCTTTTGCAACGCGCGTGTCATGCAGTGTCGGCATGACAGAATCACTACGCTTGATAAGTTCCTCGCTAGGAATATCAGCAATTAATTAATAGAAATACTTTAGATAAATAATGTGAGATTAAATAATAACTCAGCGCGAGACGAAAAGACAAAAAAAGAAAGTAAAATTATATTTCTACGGAGGGCAGGACGTAACAATGGACTGTTCCCAACACACAAGTGCATAAAGTATTTTTACTTTGCGTGCGCTGATTGATGACATGATTTATTTAAATTTATAGATCAAGTTCATTCGAATTTTACTATGTGGAGGGATATGTCTTAACGAGTGCGTAAAAAAAATTATGATATCGATATTTTCCAAAACAATGGAAATGAAATATTCCTGGTTCCTTTCACTTTTGGGAGACACACCTGTGGTCGGAAAGTAAGATTTCAGTAAAACACATACTTGTTAATGTTTGAAGAGTTAGTTGATCATATTTTATTATTGATAAAATATTAATAATATAGTGGTGTAAGAATTTTCACAGAAATATTTGTTTTGCAGATGTATTGGAAAATGAAGGATGGAAATGTTTGGACGCAATGAAGAATTTAAAAAAATATCTACCGTTATAATCATTGGCTGTCTGGTGCTTCATAATGGAAAGTGAAAAAAGAAAAATTCAGCTGCAGTAATTTCAATTGTATGATATACACGGCGTTCGAAATTTTGTTGATTGATGAAATCTTAATACGAATAAAAGGATCATATATCTCGAATATTAAGCGAAGTGTAAAAGTCCGAATCTACGCGAGAATCTGAACTTTTAAACATGAAAGAATTATATGCGTATTAAATTAATACCTGTAAATATCTTTAAATATTGAGAGTTTAAGAAAAATAATATGCGTAACGCCGCTTTTAACTATTGTATTATACGTCTTTGCAGTTATTTTTACGAATATTTCATTAAGCAAACTGTATAAGTCCGACTCTACTCGAGGATATTCTGAACATGAGTTGTATAACATAATAACGAGTTTTATATAATAAATTGTCACATATGTGTAAATACACGTGTTCAATTAGTCATCAAATAATGCCGTATAATTAAAGCTAATGTTAAATAAAATGTTTGTTTTTTGTAAAACATTTTTGTTAAAGCGGAAGTTCGATGTTTATTATTCACATTGACATCATGGTTTTTTTTTAAACTATTCTTGAGACTACTGAGACCATTCTCGAGACCTGGTTAGCATTATGATTCTATATAATGTTTTAGTGTATGTTTACCAGTGCTGTCCCATCACAGGCTGCCAGAACATTGGCCGACAACTTCCATAGCAACGGCTAGGCATTGGTTCTCATCTTAACACCCGACTTGTCTGTATATATAAAATGCCAGTTATTTTATAGCTGACAGAACATTAGCCATAGTATTGGTTAAACGTAGGTTTTGTTAAAGCATTAGAAACATAGGTATTCGCATTCACTATTTTTATTTCTTTTTCCACTTCTTGCTCTATCCCCATTTCTCTCTATCACTGAGCTATGACAGATTATGGCCATTACAGATTATGATTTGCTATTTGAAATTTTATAGCTCTTTTCATTTTTGCTCTCAAAATCAGTTGAATATCTATCGTAATATTAGTGCAGGACCTGCAGAGTGTCTGGCATTCAGGTTATTTCTAAATAAGGTGCCAAATATGTATGTCAATTTGAAGAAAAAAATTGAAATTTCTCATCTACGAGGAAGTGTAGTGATATTTATTCACAAGACACGTATTTATTTTACAGCAAGTTATCGACGAATATTATCCGCAGGAAATTTAAATAATTGAATATCTTTTTCCTGATCTATTGATACAGTACGCAACAAGGCATTTTATAAATTTTTTTGCCTTCGTTAATATAATATTTCAGTTTTTTAATATTTTTCTTTTCGTCTCTTAGCCTTATGGTAAAATTTCGAAGTGCGGAAATACATAAATACGAAGCTACAAGGTTTTCACAGCTTAGAAGCTATAATCTATAACAACCGTAACGACCATAATCTTCTCAGCGGCGGAGTGGGAACAGAGCAAGGAATGAGGAAAAGAGTAAAAATGGCGGATACTCACGTTTATAGTGCCTTAATTTTGTTGTAATTCTTATATGGATGTAAATTAAATTCGTTTGCTTTACTAAGTTGGTACACATGTACGCGTTCCTATAAGCCATTTGAGAATGATAGTTGTTTATGACAGTGAAGATTTATGTACGCGACTTTTTTTCGAAGAATTTGTTTGAAATTTTACGTTACAAGCGAAATTTCGTTTATAAACATATTCTAAATGTTGCTATCATCGCCATAAGCTAATCATCGCTTTTTGCAACATTTTGAATGCATTTGTGAACAAAATTTTGTTCGTAAAATTTCAAACAAATTCTTTGCTCGATAGTTTTCGATAAAAATCGCCGCGCACAAAAATCTTCACTGACATAAACAAATGTTTCATTTTCAAACAGCTTGAAGGAATGCCATGTTTTTTATGTGAAGGATATGTGTACCAACTTAGCAAAGTAAACGGATTTGATTTATAATTTTACCGCAATTTTTTAAAAATAAAATTCGGTTTCTTTTTGATCACAATATATTAATTATGAAATATCGTAAGATTTTTAAGATTTTTTGTAAATATAATTTCTGATGAAATGTTATAAAACCTAAAAAATTAAAAAATACTTTTTAAAAATTATAGGATGAGAAATTTCAAAATATTTCAGAGTTCACTTGTATGAAAAATTCTGAGAGAAGATGTAAACTTTCCGAGTATTTCTGAGTATCTCTGAAAAATGTTTCAATTCGTATAAAAATTATGAGAAAAATTTTCACCAGGGTTACCCTATTTTACGAATCTTGGTTAATCCATATGCTCTGGGAATGTTACCATCGGTCGTGAGTAACCTTCGATATATGGAATCGTCAAAATTTTTTCCTTTTCATCTAATTGTAAGTAAGGCGCGCAAGTCACTAATTAGTTTCTTAGTCAGATTTTTATCGATTGTTTCGTATATATCATTGTCTGAAAGAATCTCCTTCATTCTTGATGTGTAATTATCTTTATTCAGAACACCTGTGATATTTCCTTTATCAGCTTTAGTAACTAATATTTCTGGATAATCTTTAACAAATTCTTTAGTTATTTTTAACCAGTTATAAAATAATTTATCATTGAGTTATTTATGAGAAATTTTTTATAAAATTTTTCAAGTATCGTTATCGAATTATTTCTAAAAAATTAATTATATTATCAGGACGACCATTATTTTCAATATGTTTAATAAATTCTACCACTATTCTATTAATATTATTTTTGTTAACAGGGAGTCCGAATCCCTCTCTGAATTGTAATCTATCCAAATAAATTATTGGACCTCGATAGGAATGTTAACGTTATTCAAATTAACAAATCATTTTTCATTTTTGGTAAAAAATCAAGAGGAACATATTTTCCGAAATTATCAAGCGAAATATGTATTGTGACTTACATAACTCCTTACTATCGAAACTAATATTATATTTACCATAACATGAACGCTGTTTTGAGAATCATTGTTAAAAGTCAAACAAACATACGAAATCAGTTTTATTTGAGATTTATAAGAGATTTATAAGAGATTTATAAGAGATCAGTTTTCTTTAATATTAAATTATTTGTTCTCAGCCAATCTATTTTCTCTTTCAATTCTATATGTTTGTTCGAAAAATTAAAAATTATTTATATTGTCCAAATGTTTAAAAAACTCACACTCTGTAGAAGTTGGCAAGACGTTATGAATCATACAAGTAAAATTAAAAATGTTGATTCTAGTGTAATGTAGATGGTAGTATGCATCTTTTAACTTCAAAATAGTTTTTACATTATTAAGTTGGATTGTCTCTAATCTTTTGTAAAAGTGATTGTTATAAAATGACAGATTATTTATGTTTGTGAATCTATACAAATGCGGAGGAACTAAATTAAATTGTACACATGATTTTAAAAACTTGATACGCTTTCTAATGTTTGCAGTCAATTAAACTAGTTTACAGAATTTCTTTAAAAATTCACAAGTTTCTTATTCTAAAAAGTGAATTCTAACTAAAGAGAAAATGTAAAAATAAAAACTTAAATTTTCTTCAGTATCCACTTCCATCATGAACTTTTCATGAAAAGAATTAAAAATGTAAGAATTCAAAATTTCTTTAATGCTAGTTGATGGGGCCAAAATGATGTCGTCCACATATCGAAAATAGAATAACAAATCTACAAGTAATTTCGCTATTGCAAGTTTTTCTAAGTTCTGCATTACTATTTCAGTCACGATTTGAGACAAAAGAAAACCTATGGAAGTGCGAAAAATCTGTTTATAGAAATTGTTGTTAAATGAGAAAAAAATAGAATCCAAACTGGTTGTTATCAAAAATTCATCAAACGGAATGCTTCTCGGAGATATACATGTGTGTGTGTGTGTGTGTGTGTGTGTGTGTGTGTGTGTGTGTGTGT
>Ga0157364_1009185_pt1 | contig 10245 bp, 6 predicted proteins | sample AttsexASBM2_FD_111476 | JGI IMG/M metagenome (GOLD analysis project Ga0157364, IMG submission 111476) | Fungus gardens microbial communities from leaf cutter ant in Ribeirão Preto, State of São Paulo, Brazil - Atta sexdens ASBM2 | ecosystem: Host-associated > Fungi > Mycelium > Unclassified ... | reverse complement strand
GATAACCTGGTGGAGGTAGTACACCAGGAGTGCTAGAAACAAAAGGTTTTTGATGTGATCTCCACCTGTCAGCCAGTTCCCGGCAGGAGAGATGAGAGCCAACAGCACAACGGAATCAAATCTATACCAGGCCCTCCTGTGAATCTCCCCAGAATAACCCCGGGTGTTGTAGTCGTGAAAGTGGTGGGGTTCATTGTTAATCATGGTTGGAGGGACCCCTCGAGTTGACTGTTTATGCCCTGGTAGAGCGCATTGCCCAGACCTCGGACTCGGATGACTCTCGTCATCAGATGAAGACGCATTATGTTCGGGTCCTTCTTGACCAGAGCCAGCTTCGGTGAAGTAAGTCTCTGATTCTTCTTCGTCGTGAGCGACGTTTGTAAGCAGATTCATGGGATTGAGGCGGTATACAGGTGCCCTTGACGTGAGTCTGATTTTGTGTGCATCACTTGTGATAGCACACTTGTGATAGCACACGACCACGTGTGCCCTTAGCCTGGCTAGTGCTCACCGTTCATCTTTACTCCATGTCGTTGGGACTTCTCAACTAACTCTTGGCGTTGAATATGCGCTCGTGGCAAGACAAACTGAGCTCGAGGAATGTGCGGACCAAAAGGCAGCTAATAAAGAGGAGTCAACAATATATCCGGTGTTCCTATCACCATAGAGGGTCCCCGTAGTGCATTAATGCAAACGGCATGGTCTATATGTCGACGAACAAGTATACTTTTTGCTCTGTTACGGAGAAACCTGCCGTAGGTCGATTGCGACAGCAATGAGTATATAAACTCAGTCCATTAACATTAATACTCATGGACTCCACTTCAGTCGTGGATAATGTGTGAATTCTTAAGAAACTATCCCACAGCTTTGACTTTCGTCTTGCCCTTGTCCTCAGAAGGTTCTTTTTCAGGATGGCTTCTCGTCTGTTTAAGCGTGGCAGGACTGTACTATAGGACTGGGGCACCTTAGATCCTGGAAAATAAAGACAGCATAAGGTTACCCTGCATTTGGCATGGCACTAGACATCTCTCATAGAAGTCATATACTCTCTTGTTGAGAACAGTCCATTTCGGCCTGTATCTGATCATGTAAGACTATTGTTACCAGAACAAGAGCCAGGATGAATACTCAAACCCTATCTTACTTATAGAAACAGGACATTATCTCAATAGAATAGCAGCCTATTACAAAAGTACTACTCTCTTCCATTGACTCAAAACCTTACCTATCTCTATCTACTACCTTTCTCATCAGAAAATCAACCCCTCACATTGAACAGGGTATTTGAATATCATATCTTGTATACTATAAGTCACTGTTACTTATCCATGAATTAGTGCATGTCAAGGAACTTGCTCTTCTATGCACATTGACTTGTTGGAAGGACAGAATGCACAGTAGCATGGTGCAGTGTGAACTACTGACAACCACTTACCAATAGTAAGTTCTGTGGTAGTGAGCTTGGGAGCATGGACAACAATAGAAGACAAGATGATAATATTGATTCAACCTATCTGGAAATTTTTATGTTGACTATCTAGTTAGTTGTACTACTAATCACAGTATGAATGATTAGTAAGCAGAATGCTTCACAACACTCCCTCTCACTTAAGATATCAGCTGTTAAGCAACAGAAGCATAAACAGATAAGCTTAGAGTATTTTCAAGCCAAGAGATGGACAAAAACAACTGAATAAGACTTAACCAAGACTTTTAGTCAAGATATCAGCAGAGTTCTTTTTCCCATCAACATAATATGGTTTGACTTGTTTGTCCTTAATTAGGTCTCTTATATAGTGGTAGCAAATATCAATATGTTTGAAGTACTTCTCTTATATAGGGTTAGATCACTAGCAAAGTAAACTAAGATTATCACTATAAAGATGAGAAGTCAGAACATTAAAACTAATCTTATTGAGAAGATTTCTTGTCCAAACAAGTTGACAACCACAATCAAAAAGAACCATGTACTAAGCCTTAGTCAAAGACAAAGCTACTGTCTTTTGTTGGTGGCTCATCCAGAATGTTACTTTACAAACTATAAAAGTAAAGTAACTAGTTATAGATTTATGAAATTCTAAATCAAAGTATACTACAACTGTCACATTCTGATCTAGTCACATTTGTTCCAACCTATGGATAACACCTTTCTCCTTATTTATATTCTCTGATCTTTTCTAGTGTAGATCATATTTCTCTATTTTATCTTGGATATTTTTGCTAAACTTTTGACAACTTTATGGATTTCTATCCTAAACATCTGAGAATTACTATAACCAGGGTAATACTTAGCAGTCTTTATTTCTTGATAACTACCTTAGATTGTATACTTAGTATATAAGCTAGTAGTTTATATTATATCTCCCATCTTTCAGTGAACTTGTCTGCCAGTCACATTCTGAATATTCCATTCTGAAATATATAACTAGTATGACTAGTAAAGATATAGCATACAAGCTAAAGCCAAAGATTATTTTAACTACATACTTGAATAACACACAATTACTTATTTGAATTTTTGAGAGTCTATTATTAGATCTTGGATAATAAGATGTGAACTACATCTAATATTGGGGAAAGAGATGGCCTAGTAGAAGAGTCCCTTATCTATGTATATTATACTTATCTCAAACCTACTTAAGGTTATGAGTTCAATTCCTTAGTAGTCCTTTATGTTGGGTAACTGCATAAAAAAGGTTAGGGTATTGATACTCCATACATAATTCCTTCTATAGGCATGGACTGCCATCACATCCCATGTAATAAATTGTTGAAAAAAAAACTGTATCTAATAATAATAGACTTATTGCTAAGTTCATTATAAACTATTTAATACTTGCAAGTATTAAAAAAGTATTTACAAAATATAAGCTATTACAAACTTCATTTAACTTGTATCTCCACAACTAGTAAACTAATTCTTATAAACCAAGTTACACTAAAAAGTTCCAAATAAGAGCTATTTGCACATATGTGGTATATATAAAAGTGACAACATATTACTAAGATATCAGAATATTAGTAACTATAAGTTTCATTGGTGTCAGACGTGGTTCACACTGGGGTGGAAGTCCGCAGAATGGACTCAGAGATGAGCAGACTTGTAGAACGACCTTGGCTTCAGCTTATGTGCTGCGCTGTCTATCTGCTGCATGGTCGCAACTTCAGATGATGGAAAGAAGTCTGAGATGGGAGTGAGTACTGATTGGTGTGTTGCTATTGAATACTGGAGATCGAGTTCAATAAGAGTTTATCTTTGTCAATTATCAAACTAGCAAATTACAGTGTAACTACTAGTCTTATATACAAATAGAAAGTATAGGAGATGCTCAGGGTTTCAGTGTTGAGACACTGACAGGAGTAACTCCATCATAGAAGACCAAGTTGAATAGGAGTATCTCCGCTGTGGAAGATGGGATACCCAGATGGGTACAGTACCACCATAAGACGTGTTGTGAGAAAGGTAGCCACCGTGGAAGGCAGGCTTGTATGATTACTCCACAGGGATATAATTTCTGGACAGGTGGACTTGTATATGACAATTGGCTATTATCTTAGGAACAACTAAACAGATTTTTATAATCAAACTTATATTGAAAAGTACTTATCAAACTATATCTAATGATATATAGAGATCAGTATTCATAAAGATATAAACATATCAATATAGTGATATAATTAGTTATCTTTTAAGGTTAGCCTAACATTTTCTATAATAGATAACTACTCTACTAGGTATAAGTTTTGATCATGTAATAGAAATAGCTTGTATATAGATTATTACTATTTTGTATATATACTTTTATATCTGAGAATTAGACTTAACAACATTATTTATTTCTTATCATTATTGAACTTCTGAATTACCTCAACTTTTGAAAGTATATTCAAGATTCAGATATTACAAATAAATAAGTAGTTTATTTTATGATAATAAGCTAATTATTAGATATATCAGAGATTTAACCAATTACTAATACTTTTGATAGAAACTAAGATTACATTACTTATCATTGGGTTTAAATATATGGCCTAATAGCAGTAGAATACTTATTAGGTTAGTTACTATAATTCATAAAGATCTTTTGATCCTTGTAATTATAACTTATATATATTTCAAGAAACTTTTTGATTTCTCTAAGATCACAATATTTTTATTTCATCATGAATTTTCATTTCAACTTTAAGAGAAGTAAAGAATTTTTTGAACCTATAAAGCAAACATTATCAATATAAACAATCACTATAACAAGCTCTCTAATCTTGTTATCAACAAAGTAGTGTATATTAGTATTTATTATAACTTAGGTTCAAGTGTTCAGACAAAAGAGAAAACTTGTATTATTTAATATAAGAGAACTTGGTAGAATTCTTAATACAGAAAAGTCTACTTTATATATGTTATGGTCTTAAGTTCAAAGAGTTTAGATAAAAGAATGACTTTAGATTAGGTAATCACAAGAAAACTCAATGAAGTTCTAAATACAAACTAGTCTACTTTATATACTACAGATCATAGTCTGTATACATACTACAACTACTCTATCCTAAAGTACATATGTTTTTTTACAAGGCCAACATATTATTGTTATACTATATGACATTATTTATTCCAGAACCTTCTATAACCTTCTCTGTATCATATGCTTGTATGATAGTTGTGATCATAATATCATACTACAATTCTAACCTTAAAGTCAAAAATAAATGAAGAAGAAATTTAAAAAAAATAAGAAGATAAGAAGATAAAATAGAATCTATAGTTTGCAACTCTAACATTATCTCTCTTTTAAAATTTCTTCTTCAGAGAAATTAACTTCCATTTTTACTAGTTTTTCTCCAACTTCTTTAAATATTCATCCTTGAATCTTTCATTATTCTACCCAAATAATATCTTCATAGTATACTTCTCCAGAAACTTGTTACAACTTAAAGATCTTAGAGTTGACACATGAATAAAACCTTATATTAAGGTTAATACAAGAGAACTCAATAGAGAACTCTGTATAGGATTGTCTACCTTATATACTAAAACCTCATAGTCCATAATACTACTACTTTAGCCTACCCTAAATAACCATGTGTTTGCCTTAAGATCAACATGTGTTAAATATACTGTATGATATTATCTTTCCAAAACCTTTTATGTCCTTTTCTTGCTACTACATGACTTGTGACCATGTTATGTGACATGTGACAGTGTGTCCATTATGTCATGCTAAACCCTAACTCCAGTTCCCAGAGTAGAAGCTAAAAAAAAGAAAAGAAAAAAAGAAGAAAATAAAATGAAAAGAAAATTAAAAGAAACTTAGGTTCAAACTTCATAAGTCTGACACAACTCACTTCTCCTAAACTCCTCTATATTTAGATTCAACTTCACTTCCCATACTTTGTCCATCCTCCCTTGTTATCTAACTTTTACTTTTATTCTTCTCTTAAATTCATTTACTATTATTTTCTACTATAAATTCCTTTCAATACACTAAGTATTTCATCATTCCCCTTACTTTTCTTTTCTTTAGTATCTTTTCTATCTCACACTCTTCTATTCCATTCACTTCTACTGGTTTTGATTCTTTCACCTCTTTTTGTCCCCTATCTGCTTATTTCTTTATTTTCTCTTGTACTTTCCTTAATACTGCCTCTGTTTTCTCTTATATCCTTCTCATTCTTTCTGCAAACTCTGTTGCTTTCTCCACCTTTTCTTTTCTCCTAATATCTGTTTCCATCCTTAACTTTCTTCCATAATTTGATATGAAAGGCAATACCTTTGTTACTGTATAAATCTTGTTGTTTACTGCAAATTCTGCTGTTGCTAACCACTTCAGCCAATCTCTCTGTCTATACTCTATAAAGAACCTCAAGTACTATTCTAATTCTTGGTTCATCCATTCCATCTGCTTATCTATTTATAAGTGGAATGCCATTAACAACCTTGTCTCTATTCTCAACATCTTATTTAACTTCTTTGTCAATTCTGCCACAAATCATAGTTTTCTGTCACTAATCATACTCTCTGGCAATTTATGTAATTTTCATACATTATCTCTAAATAACCTTGCCAATCCTTTTATTGACATCTCCTCTATTGTGGCTACAAAATATGCTATTTTTAACAATCTATCACACACTACTAAAATTGTGTCTTTTCCTGCCACCAACAGTAACTTTATGATAAAGTTCACTGTTAAGTGTATCCATATCTTTTACAGTATCTCATTCACCATTAACTTTTCTGCTGGTGCCTCTGTCTTAGTTTTTATTCTCTGACATAGATCACATCCCTCCACATATTTTCCAACATCCTTTATAACTTCTAGCCACTAGTAATTTCTCATTACTAACTCTGTTGTCTTCCACCTTCCTTTATGTCCTGTTACTAGCACATCATAATACAACTGGATGATCTCTATCCTTAACTCCTCATTCTTTAGCACATACACACCCTCTTCTTTTAACACTAGATCTCCTTCAATTTCCCATTCATTATCTCTTAAGTTTTGTACTTCTGCCTTCTTCATCTTTTCTACTAATTTTACTATCTCTTCATCTTTTTTTCTTGTCCTTTTTATTTTTTTCACTAGTACTGCTTCTAGTCTATTTCTTATATCTACTCATATTTTATTAACTTCTGATTTTCATTATTGTTTTCTATTTCCATCTTCCAATCTTGTCTCTTACTTAGTCCATCTGTCTTCACTATTTTTATTCCTGGAATATGTTCTAAAGTGAAATTGAATCTTGGCAGGTATAATACTTAACAAGCTTGTTGTCAGTTCAACTTCTATACCTTCATGAAATATTCCAATTATAACCTATCCAGATTTCAAACTTGAACTTAGCACCTTTTAGTAAATGTCTCCAATTTTCTAATTTTCTAATTACCAGCAATATTTCTTTATTATGTATTCCATAATTTCTTTTTGTCTCATTAAGAGATCTTGAGAGGTATGCTACCAGTCTCCACTTTCCATCTCTATACTTCATTGATAATACTTCTCCCATTATATAATCTGATGTGTTCACCTCTATCTTCATCTTTCTATCCAAATCTGGTCCTACTAATATTGGTTCTGTTATGAACCTTTTCTTTAATGCCTTAAATAACTTTTTCTGTCTGATTCTCCACTCCCATTTCTATTCCTTTCTCATCAACTTATATAATGGCCTCTGCTACAACCTTTAGCTTGGCTCAGATTGCAACTTAGGCAAAGACTTGAGAAAGAATAAGAGGATTGATCAATTGGTAAAGCATAAGAATACAAGAATATATCTATAGCTATATATACCTAAAGATCATGTGTTAGAGATAAGTCAAACAAGTTATAATACATGAGAAAAACATAAGAAAGTCATATCTACTTCATGAGACACTAACTAAGACTACATGTGGCACAGCCAATCATTGAGTCATAAAGAAGTCACCCTAACATCTGTAGCTCATGAGATAGCCATGTTGAAGATATGAGGATTTGACCATAATAGCCTTGCTATCTTTGCAAACTCTTCTACAAATCTTCTATAGTAATTTGCCAGTCCTAAAAACTTCTATATCTCTTTAACTGTCTTTGGAACTGGCCAATCCAACACTGCTTTTACTTTTTCCTCTTCCATCTTTATTTCTTCTGGTCCAATTATAACTGCTAAGAAATCTATCTTTCTCACTTTCCATCTACACTTCTCTGGCTTCACATACAAGTCATTTTCTTCTAATCTCTTTAATATTTTCTCTACTAACTTATCATGTTCTTTCTTGCTTTCTATTCCTACCATTATATCATTTATAAAACTCTCTACCTTTCCCATATTAATCAAATCTCTTAGTAACTTGTTTATCATAGCCTGAAATATGGCTAGTTGTTATAGTATGCTTAGACTTGAATATTTTTCTTTTCTTTTTATTTATTTTTCTTGATTTAATATTTATTTTCTTTTTCTTTTTCTTGAACAATGAAAAAGTATGTGATGGAAAAAATTGACCAAATCAATAACATAGTCAAAGGAACTCCCAAACAAAAGCTTTGTATTCAAATGACTACAAAGGGTCCATCCTGCAAACAGGTCATTATCCCCATGGGTAATGAGAACAACACCAAATTTATAAAAAACTTGTCTATCCATGTCATGAATCTCAATAGGAACCTCAGGAATGCGAAGTCTGAAGTCTTGGTTGACTTCATTTGCTTTGACCCACTAGGAATTATGGTTGTTACTAACAAAGTCTCGCTCCCCTCTGACCTTCTTATCATAGAAAATTACATTAAAAATTCAGAAAACATTGATTCTTCTCAAGTAGATTCCCTTTGATTGCCTCAGTCTAAGTCCTATCTCAAGATTATAGGCATCCCTTACTTCCCACACAACAACATGCAAGACTGTCTCACTTCAAGTAATGTTGAGCTCATTATCAAGTAAAACCATATTTTCAACAACACCACTCTTACGTCTAAACTAAAAGTGATCAAAGCTTCTCCCAAATCAGATATAGCAATCATCTGGATCGACAGCTGGGATACTTAAAGTGGTGCAAGGGCCAAAGACCTTATCAATTAATGTTTTAATGTTAGAAAGTATATTGCAACAATTAAAGGAGCTAATGCTAACTTGGGAATCTCACAATGTAAAAATTGCTGGAGATGGGATCACTCAACATTCTCATACAGGATCCAAGGATTGAAATGCATTAAGTGCAACGGTCCCTACAAATCGGAAAACCATTGCAAGTTCAGTTGGTGCTGCAAGGCCAACGAGAAAACAAATCCACTGTACCTTGAAACCAAAAAGAGCGAACCATGCCTGCATTCTTTCAAATGTTTGAATTGCTGAGGTAATCATCAAGTAGACTCAAATTTATGCCTGTTCTGGAAGAACTGCTTTAACAGAGAGTAGCACACGAAGAAATATTCCGAGATCCATGAAAACAGGGTTAAGTCAATTCATTTGGTCATGAACAGAAAACCCCAAATATGATTTATAACAACTTAAAAATCCTTTCCTAGAACATCTGCAAAAACACTCTAGTTGTCAATACTATACTTGAGATCCACTTTCATTTTGACATCATTTTTATCCAAGAACCTCCATAGTCAATCATTTGTTCAATCTCTAGCTTAACTTCCAGTGAAGGAGATGTCCTAGTTGGGGCTCCACACCACCCTAACTAGCTCTCCTTTGCTGTACCTCCTATTGGCCAGTTAGACTATCCAAGAGTCATGGCTTATATTAACATTTGTCTTTCATTGTTTCATTTTTCACTTTATGAAGACATAATTAATCACAAAGGTATTCTTCTTATTTTGTTCTTTTCTAACAATGTTTGTTACTTCATCATAAACATTTATTCCAACTTTTCTCATTCAGCCTTTAAGTATCTTAAGGATACTGAGGTGAATATTAACAATTTACTTATTATAACTGGGGATTTCAATATCAGAGACCAGTCATAGGACCTATCTTTTCTGTATCATATGTCAATTAGTGATGACCTCTTTATCTTAGCAGATTCATTCAACTTGGACTTGTCACAGAAGTTGTCGATATTTTCAAGTCCCTTGACACTTCAATCCTATCAAACCAAGAATCTTTGGAGCAAGTTGTCAACTCACTTGCATTGAGAATTGATCAGGCTTGGAATACAAATGCAAGAAAGATCAATATTATGAAACATTCCAAGAAGTGGTGGAACAAAGACTGCAATTGAGCTCTCAATAAATACAGAGTGTCAAGAAACCTCAAGGATTGGAAGTTGTTCAAAAGAACAGTCAAATCCACCAAAAGATTGTTTTTTTGACACTAAGATCTAGGAAGTTGCCAACAAGAGTCATGGACCTTGGAAACTCATGAGCTAGGTTAACAAGTGAAAATTGCCAGTGATGGAAGCCATCAAGTACAACAACCATCCGTATCTATCACTTGATAGCTTGTGGACTGCTCTTCACTCTTTCTTCAACACTGTCTGCCATAGGCAGGTTAACATCAGCATTTTGGATGAAATTGGAAATAAGCAAGTTATGGCTTGGGCTCTGTTCTCAAAGGAAGAGTTCTGTTATGAACTTAAATCCTTAGAGTTGGATAAAAGAACAAACTCTTGTATTAGAGTAAACACAAGAGAACTCGATAAAGAGCTCTTTACAAAATAGTCTATCTTATATACTCCTACAGATGGTCTGTGCTAACTACTGTGCACTCTACCCTAAATGACCATGTATAAAGCATGAGGCCAACATGTAGTGTCTATATTGT
>Ga0157364_1009184_pt1 | contig 10245 bp, 3 predicted proteins | sample AttsexASBM2_FD_111476 | JGI IMG/M metagenome (GOLD analysis project Ga0157364, IMG submission 111476) | Fungus gardens microbial communities from leaf cutter ant in Ribeirão Preto, State of São Paulo, Brazil - Atta sexdens ASBM2 | ecosystem: Host-associated > Fungi > Mycelium > Unclassified ... | reverse complement strand
TTGACTCCTACAACACATTGACTATAACGGAATTTCGGCACAAAGGATTTGAATGCTGGAAACTGATCGGCAGACTGCGATACAAATCTGCGACTAATCCAAAACTAATCGAAACATCAGCGTTTGCATGACCTATAAGTGACCGTAATTCGTCCGCGAGAGAGAGAGAGAGAGAGAGAGAGAGAGAGAGCGCTGAACTTTAAAGTTCATCATGGACTCAATTTTATCGGGTAGAGTTCGTAGAGGGGATTTATGATTTCGGCTGTCCTGTGCAGCCTTGAGTCGATTGCAGATCGCGAGAAGACCGAACTGCCGAATATCCAAAGGAAAGATTGTGAATAAAATGTTAGAAAATAAAAAGAAACGAGAGAGAGAGAGAGAGAGAGAAAGAGAGAGAGAGAGAGAAAGGTGGTCGCGACAGGGCTCGTAAGAAGTATACGACAGACAGGAAAGTGAGAGGAGGTGGTATCTGGTCGGCCTTGAGGCCTTTACAAGGAACATTTCACTCACAAAGAACATCCGAGTGTCCTGATACCGGGATCTTACATTTTGGCCACGAACGAAAAGGGAAGGTGAGAAGAAGAGGAAAAAAAAACGAAAGCGGTTGCTTACGAACACAGCAGGATCAACGCTATTCTTAGAATTCAGAGAAGAAAAGAAAATGTCATAGGTAGAACAAGACGTTTCGACCTAACAAACATTCGCAGGATTCTAGTAAAAAAAAATTGACATTTAAAATAAGCCACATACACTGACAAAAAAATGGTTGTAATTATCATAATGTATATAGAGGTTAGCCATAATTCACTCTTTCATCCACAAGTCTTAATCCCGGAAGACTGACATTGAATCATCGATGGAAAGAGATATATAATGTGATAAATCAACAAGCAATAACATTACAGCAAACGTAGTAATCAGAGAGATACTTTCAAAAGATAGAACAAAGGAGACAACAATATGAAGATACACATGCACATTCGCGATTGTGTATTCGCACATATATGAACAATACTTTCACGACACCAGAGCCTACGTAAAATTCTAATCGTGAATCGGGAGTGATTTCGCTCGCGGTTCACCGGTCATCCTTGATCGCAACGACATTCCATCAGGAATTTCCCGTTTCTCTCGACCTCCGTCGTTATTGCCGGCACTTCCCGCCGCCCTCAGTCGCAACGAAACCGTTATCGTTATTGCGGAAGGAAAGTAACAAATAAACGGTTTCTCTATCATTAACGAACGAAAAAAATAGCGTCCAACGAAGAATTTTGATGTCGCTATTTATAATTTCTCAGACCGCGCGAAGCTCTTTACCGTCACGATTTATTATCGCTGTTATTATGGCAAAGGTTAAACCTGACTTCATCTTCGAACATTATCCATTCTCTGAATGTTTCTTTGTCTATGGATTCCCAAGTAAATTTAAGAATGTCTTTTCCTTGGTGAAGATTACATGGTATATCATCTTTATCGGCAACTTTTTTATTTTTAATATTAAACACTTTAGTAATTGCGGTTTAAGAATTTATATTCCATGAAATTAAGGATTTACTGCACCGTTTTGAATGATTTTATGGAAATAAAAATTTAGCTAGTTACTGACCTGAAAATAATTGTGGAAAATAATTCTGTCAAAATAATTATTCAGGACAGTCATAAGGTAAAAAGTTTTGATGTCCTAGCAACTTTGTGCAATGTAATTATTTTGATGAGGTTCAACAAGTTTTCAAATCTATATTTACCTAAATTTTTAGATACTTCAGCAAAATTGTTCTTTCCGTGTGAAAATAAAATAAAAATTTGTTGTGCATTTTTAAATCTCTATCTGCTAATATGAAATAGTTGTAATAAATATATATGCTTATTCAATCATTGCATATATTATAACCAATTACATAACTAAATGCCTGAGATAGTCACAATATACGACTTTTAAGTGTAAACAGAAATAACCGTGGGCAATGCAACAAGTCCCATGTTAACCTTTCGATAATGTCGTAGAAGAGACCGCAGGAATAATCATGCTTGTATGTCTATTTTTTTAAACATCTGTCTGAACCTCTCTATATAGACTATGGCATATTTCATAAAAGTTCCTTATTTTTAAGAATAATTTTCTCAAAGAAAAATGACACATCAGAAAAATGATAAATCAAAATAGAGATAATTTTGAAAGGTAACACCAGTTTAAAATTAATTTTTACTATTATATTATTTTACTATATTATTATTACTATATTATTATTATTACTATATTATTACTATGTTATTATTACTATTATATTATTTACTATATTATTTTTTAAAGAACAAATAATTTATGATTAATCCTAAGAGTTGATTTATGTTTAATACTGCCTAATAAATAATTTTTAAATATGCTATTTTCTTTCCTCTCTCCTGAACAATTTCATAATTTTTAAGCTTGCGTCAATTTTCTTGTGGAATGCGATATTAAATGTTATTCTAAAGTATCAATTTTTGCGCTGAACACATACTAAATACTTAAATAATAATCTACTTAAATCTTTAAATATAGGTACTTCATTATTTTGACTTTTATTGTCATTGTGTTGTTTCAAAATGTAATTTAAAATAAACATAATAATTATCAATACAAGGAAAAGTGACAAACGTGACGACAAACGCACGCATCTCAGCAAACTGCAATTGCATTCACTGTCGCTGACAAAATGTCATATTGCAACATAAGGAAACGATTATGGAAGGTATAGTATGCATTATAACACAGCGTATTGCACAAACTGTAACAGTGCATATCCTCCAAGAGTGAATAAGTGTGTTTGTCGATTACATGCGCACTATAGCAGCTCATAATTACATTTCATTTGCGAGCATAAAGGAGAGTGTTGCGCTAGAAAGAGATATCCTAATATATCATTTCTCGCGAGACTAGGGCTTACACAAGACACCACATCAAAATGATGTACGAAGGTTCATCTCTCAGGATGATATAATAATGAGATATTATCTACTACTTGACGAGAAATATTGGCGAGAGCGAACGCAGGAAGTATAAAACATAAAGTATTATAGTATACTGATTAAATAATATTAATTGATTAAGTGGCTGAGAGCGAAGGTATACGAAAAATATTACAAAAAAGAACATGTAAAAATTTCATTTTTTGTATACAAATAAAATAAAACAAAACAATATAAAAATAATAAGGCCAGAAACGAGGAAAATTAAAATGTAAATTTTTTAATTAATTTGTTCCAACAAAAATGCTGAAAGAGACGTTTTGATTAAGTTAATTTTCCTCATCCATTTAATAAATAATATTAATAAGCCTTTTTAGATAAATAATTATTAGGTAAATTTTATATATAAAATATATATAAAATAAATATACGATAAAACAAAATTATTTTACACACAGTAATAATTTTTTACTTTCATTAAAAATGAAAGTTGAAAATATGGTGCGCTAACTTCGCGAGTCTAGCATGACAATTCCCTAGAAAAAGAAAAATATTTTCACTTTTAGTTTCTGTCAGTACTGCTCGAGTTATATCAATATACGTAATTTAAAAGCAAAATTTCAACAATTATCATTTTTAATAGACTTTAAATGTAGAAGACATGGAAAAAGAAAGTATCGTGCCGATAATTTATCGCAATTCTAGCGACATTTCTCATTAGTTCTAGCAGAATCCATTGTTATTAGAACTAATTCTGCTCACTTTGTTCCGTTAACTTATAAGACGTAAATAAATCCTTTTATTCAAAAGTACGCAAAACATTGAAGAATCGCGTGTCACGTGTTTCTGGTTGTTCGATTAATCAATCTGATATCAAACTTTAGAATCACGAACAGGATGTCTCCGTTTGCTAACAGCTTTCCTGTCTCGATTGAACGCGTGTCAATAAGAAAAAAGCGTGACAAGTGTCATTGACGTTTACGACGGTAGCAAGTAATAAGGATTGCGATTCGATCAGTTTATATCCCGATCAAGCGAAATCAATGAACGATAATAACGGCGGACCAGCGGTAAAATAAAATGAAACATCGTGCGGTAGAGAGGAAGCTGAAAGGAAGAGGAAGAGACTTTCTCTCTCGGGCGGAGAGGAGATCCTTATTCACTTTCCCTGATATCGCATCCGTCCACGCGCGTTCAACGTGCAGGATCAGCAACGCGAGACCAGCTAAGCGATAGCACATTGAAAGAAAAATTTTTGATACTTGCAACATAATTGCATATTACTGTAATTATGATTATTACTGTTATATTATGATTATTACTGTTAACAGTAATAACTGTATATATGGTTCAACAAATATATACATAGAGTTGGCAATAAAAAATGAAATATGATTGGCCCAAAAAAGTGACTACAAATTATATAATTAAATTATAGTAACTGCAATTTTTATGGATAATAATAACTGTAATTATAGGAATTATCTGTTGCTGCATATATTTGTTATTATAGTAGTAATAATCATCATGATTATAAAACATGTAATTATAATTGTAAATTTTTCTCTTTTTAATGCGGGGAAAATACGCTATATATCGCCAGATTACAAAATAGAATAAATTTTCGATAAATCCGAAAAAATCTGACGCGATGCAGCATATCGTCACGCAATTATTTGCGAGAAAGCAGAAATTGAAAGAAACTGTTCGAAGCACCATGACAAGTTTGTAATTGTTAAATCGGCCGGTTATCTAACGATAAATGAGAAGATAAATCCGAATACTTGACTATTTATGCTTATTTGGTTTTTTATCCAATTCCTTGCGCAACTTTTTATATTTAAATACCCATTACGACACACATACAATGCGAATCGTACGGAAAGTACGATGCCGTTCTCGAAGAAAACGATGCATTCAAGACGATATTGAATTAACATATCGATATAAGAAAAAGCGATGCAAACACGAGTGACAGTATAATTATAACGTTTTCACCGGCGCACCGCGATTGATATTGGGCGCCCACGACATGCGGTACCACGTGTCGCATGTATATATGTGTGTATATCTGTATATCAATGTTAAGGTCACCAACAAGGTATCCCAGAATTATCACCATAAAGAAATGACGTCTCGGAACGTATCGTTATTTAGAATCTGCTTTCATTAAACATAAGAGTGATATAAGAGATTTTATTGCTACATAATATTAATATTAATAGCGTTATAATTTTAATACACTTTCCTTGTCTTTATCATGTTCCTTAACTAATTTAAATTATCGGTTTCTTGTATCTCACGCAAGATGTTCCACCTGACTTAAAATTATCTGGAAAAAATGTTCTTATAATTTTATTAATACATTTCGCTTGTCTTTCATGTTCTTTAAATCATGTTCTTTAAATAATTTAAAAAGCTATCATTATACTTAAATACACATTACTTATATTATCCTACAAATATTTTAAAAAGCTATCATATCGGTTATCATTTTATCTTACGCAATTATGTTCCATCCAATCCAACCGAAGAAAAAAATGTTTTTACCTGACTTCTTCTTTGTCAAAAATGTCAATTCAACTTTCTTTATGTTATTCTTCATCTGCAGCAAAAATTTGGATTATTAAAATATACTTAGACTATAATATCCAGTCAGTTTCTTACTTTAAGAGTATCTTAAGTATAATATACATCTCAAGATATTAAAATGTCTTCATGACATCTTAATGCTATACTTAAGATGATAAGATCTTAAATATATAAGATTCAATATGAATACCGCTCTTAGTATTTAGTTTTTGTTTTTTGTGTAAATTATATCATTTTGGTTCCTCAAAATTAATTAGTGCCTTTTAATTAACATAAATTATAAATAGATTTTACAGACCAACATCACTGTGTTATAAATTTTGGTGTCCGGAGGATTAAATATAAGAACAAAAAGCAATTTCATTGCGTTATTTAAGAGCGTTATAATTTTATTAATTTCATCAATACATTTTTCTCGGCTTTATCATGTTTCTTGAATAATTTAAATCATAATTATTGGTTTTATCCAAAACGTTCCACCTAACTTAAAATTAACTGAAGAAAAAAGATCTTAATCTTAAATTGCATCATTTTAAACTTATTTTAATTACCAGAAGCGTGAAAAAAGAGAATCAGAAAATTATTTATAATCAAATCAATCAATCAATCAATTATCAATACTTTCACGCTGAGGATAGCTTCCATTATTCATAGTTTAGCTTTCAATTGGCTCATTCTTGGATGATAGTATGCGATTCTGACTATGTTCGCTATGCACATAACGAAATGTAGAACTTCGCGATCGTCATGATGCAAAGTAGGTCAAGTTGATATCCGGTTTCGCGAAACCGGAATGCCCGACTGCGCGTCAGATCTTTCTCTACAAGCGATTCTCGAACGGGATGCATTTCATAAAGCGATAGCGCATTAGATGCATTATGAAATATCCATCACAGTCGAAAAGAAAGAAAAAAGTACTCACACAACAACGTATTTCCTCAAAAAATTTAGAAGTTTCTCTTTTAAATCTTACGAGATATGTAACGTTTTCTGCTTCGGATAGAGAAAATAAATTAATACCGTTTTCACCAGATATGTAGATTAACGTTAATCTCAGTCAACTTATTCTTCATTTTTCTCTAATTCTTAAAACTGCAAAAAGAAAAAGAAGAGAAAAAGAGAAAAAGAAGAGAAATTAAATGAAGAATCTTGTTATAATATAATAATATAGACGAAAAGATAAAAATGCTGAAGATAATTATATCACTATTTAATTATTTCAATCTCTCGAATGGTAATAAGTAATGTTTTTTCATAATTCTATGCCGTTATTTCTTTTACCTATAAACATTTTCTGCATCTCTCTGCTATCTCAGATATTAATGCCGGTTTCCATTGATATAGATTAACTTTAATCTCAATTCAAATTATTCTTCATTTTTTAAAATTCTTATATAGAACTAAAAAAAGAACGAAAAGTAAGTTGAACCGAAATTAAAGTTAATTTAAATTAGTAGAAATGAGCATAAAAGTAAGACAAATAAATAAAGAATAATCTTATAATATAATAATACATAATAAAAACGGTAGATTAAAATGACGAGAATAATTATACTGTTACTTTATTTCTATCTCTCGCGAACAGTAATAACGTTCCTCTTATAATTCTATCCTGTTATTTTTTTCGAGAATAATGTATCGTCATTACATAAGGAAACTCAACGGTAGATTCTTCGAAGACAAAGAGAGAAATAAATTATAAAAGATATACGTTGCGGATATGTGCTTTCATGCGTACGTTACGCCGAAGACGGACATGTCTCGTACCGGTTCCCATAAGCTCGTTGATAAATGCACGTTTGCAAATGGGAAAACACAAGGATTATTTCCGAGATATGCGTATATTATTAGTCAACATGCGCTAACGCCAGGCGAGAGAGTATCGGGATAAACGAGAAAGGAAAATGTCTGGACCGGTCGATCTCGAGAGAGAAAAAGAGGGAAAGAGAGAAGCGAGTGGGAGGTACTTTCCATGAAATTCCTTTGGGCGCCTCGACAGATTTCATCATCGCCGTCTCGTCTCTTCTCAAATCGAAATCGAAAACACTTTATTATCATTGGCAAATGCCGTATCTTTTAACGATTTATTTGTGGCGGAAAAGCCCTCGAATTAGCACAAAAAATGGATGAAACCAATAAGTTTAAGAAAAATCTATTTGATAAAAATATCGTAAGTTTCCTAAAATCGAAATCGTCATTCGGTAGAAAAGATTTAACTTACATCTTATTCTTCGTTTTGTTTTTTTAATATCAATAAGCAAATCATTAATAGACAATGTATGACGGCTGTAAACTTGTAATTTGTTTCATAAATATATTCCCTTAAACTGAAATCATTCGATCGAAAATAATTTTCTGCCTTATATCATATTCTCTAATTTGTTTTGTGAATTTTGGCATACAAACTGTTAAAAATTTATAAAGCATGATTGTTGATGAAATTTATAGAGCAAAATAATGAATTATTCTATCGTATCAATGATTTTTGACAAAATAATTCCATTGTCTTCACGTCTTCATTAATATTTATGCGAACGATAGAAACTCCGATTCTTTCCTGTTCTTAACATTGAGTGAGTTAGTCGTGTCCGATTCTAGATATGCGAGAAGATATTTTGTTAGGATTTCACTTCGACATATCGCATTCGCGAAAGCGGTACAAACAAATAGAATCCTATAGGAAAGAACACAATTTACACGCAATCAGGCTATTATCAATCATAAAACGAATTAACAATCATCGTATTAATTTGTTTCCAATTTACAACATTTAATTAACTGAAACATTAAGTAGCCCATTTTATATCAAAAATAAAAATAATATCAAAATCATATTTCAATAGATGTCTTAAGTAATATTTGAATTTAAAATCGAATTATTCAGATATTTATGCTAATTATGATCAAAAAATTTATCTGTATAATCAACATCACATTGATGATTTCAGTGATCCTTTAATTATTAGATATCTATTTCGGAACTACATTAATTATTACAAAATTTTTCAATCCTTAAGTATCTCGTCGTATATTATTCTTTTAAGTAAGCAAAAAATAAAAAATAACAGGCAACATCACACGGTGTTCCCAAGCGGTCACCCATCCAAGTACTAACCGTGCTCAACGTTGCTTGACTTCAGTGATCAGACGAGAACTGGTATTTCCAACGTGATTTGGACGTTGCCCGATTATCAAAGTTATCAAAGAATCGTTTTGAACCACTTTGTCATTTGTGAGATTTGTTCACGTCGCATGTTCCAACATGCCCAATATGCTACAAAGCCCCACTCTAATATCTCATAATCAAGAGTCTACTACTTTACTTCTAAACATGTATGAATGAACACGAAAGGTGAATGGGCTTGTACTGAAATATTCCATTAAGATAACAGATTTTTATTTTTATACATTACAAGCATTACAAAAATACAAATAAAAATATAAAAGAGGAATGAATAAAAATAATAATAAAAGAAATAATAATTTACGTTAATAATAATAGTAACAAAAGTTAAAAAAATATGTTTATATCTGTTACATTCATTTCGTTTTTTTAGAACAAAATGTTTGTTAATTTGTTTTTTATGATTGACCAAAAATAAAAAAATTGAGAGACAACATCACACGGTGTTCCCAAGCGATCACCCATCCAAGTACTACTACGTATTCAACGTTGCTTGACTTCAGTAATCAGAAGACAACTGGTAGTTTCAGCGTGATTTGGACATTTACCTATTTCCGATTACCTATTTTTTAATAATGATTTTCTTTGATTTTATGGCTTGAGAGGTTTGTTCATAACGCATGTTTCAATACGTTCAAATCCATAGGTTTTTCAATTATCCCTATCGTGCTCCTATCATAATTCTTACTCACGTTAACAAGAGATTGGAATCAAAAAGGAGCTATAGTAGAAACATATTTCCATATAGGAGGACTTATAAATAATTATAATCAAATCAAAACTTAGCCTATTCTGTGACTGTCAAGGTTCTATCAATCAGTACAGAAATTTCACTGGCTATCAAATAACAGCCAATGTTCCATCAGCCAGTACTGGGCTAATTATAAAAACTTCTATGAATTTGAAGCATGCAACGTGAACAAACCCCACAAGTTACAAAATCAAAAAAAAACCATTCTTAAAAAAATCTAATAATCGGACAACGTTCAAATCACGTTGAAACTACCAGTTCTCGTCTGACCACTGAAGTCAAGCAACGTTGAGCACGGTTAGTACTTGGATGGGTGACCGCTTGGAAACACCGTGTGATGTTGTCTACCAATTTTTTTATTTTTTGTCAATCATAAAAAACAAATTAACAAACATTGTATTCTAAAAAAACGAAATGAATGTCACAGATATAAGAATATTCTTTTTATTCCCATACAGGAGACGCCAACAATTATAAACAAACTAATATTTAGCGAATTTTATGACTGTCAATTGACGGCCAAGGTTCTGTCAACCACTATTGAAGTTTCAGTGACTATCAAATAACAGCCAATGTTCTGTCAGCCACTACTGGGCTAATTATAAAATTTTCTTTGAATTTGATGCATGCAACGTGAACAAACCTCACAAGTTACAAAATACAAAAAACCATTCTTAAAAAATCTAATAATCGGACAACGTCCAAATCACGTTGAAACTACCAGTTCTCGTCTGATCACTGAAGTCAAGCAACGTTGAGCACGGTTAGT
>Ga0157364_1009183_pt1 | contig 10245 bp, 10 predicted proteins | sample AttsexASBM2_FD_111476 | JGI IMG/M metagenome (GOLD analysis project Ga0157364, IMG submission 111476) | Fungus gardens microbial communities from leaf cutter ant in Ribeirão Preto, State of São Paulo, Brazil - Atta sexdens ASBM2 | ecosystem: Host-associated > Fungi > Mycelium > Unclassified ... | reverse complement strand
ATTGTTGGATAGTGGAACAACAAGCCTAGTTATGAGTTCTGAGTTTACAAGAAAACAGTTTAAGTTGAATAAAATTAAAAGACCAATACATATGAGAAATGCAAATAGTATATTCAACAAGAAAGAACCAATAGAAAATACAGTGGAAATAAACATATTTTACAAAGGATATAAAAAGAGAACAGAAATTGATGTGATAGGAGGGTAGAAGTGGAATATAATCTTAGGAATACTGTGGCTTACTTGCCACAATTCTGAGATCAACTAGGAGATAGAGGAGATAAAGATGATGAGATGTCCTGAAGAATATGAAAAGCAGTGGAGACTAAATCAAGGAAAATTGAGGTAGTAAAAACAAAAAAAAAGAAGAGAAAAAGGGTAGAAAGCAAGAGAAGAAGGAAAGGATAAAGGAAGAACAAAAAAAGAGAAGAACCATGGAGGTAAAAAAGGTAATGGAGGGATAGGAGATCTGGGAAGAAGAATAAGAGACACAAAAGTCAGAGGAAGAAGCCAAGAAATTAGTTTCTTCAAAGTTCCATTAGAGGATCCATGTCTTTAGGAAGAAAGCAAGTAAGAGAATGCTAACAAAAAAAATATGGAACTATGTGATAGATGTAAAGAAAAAATTTGTGCTCAGAAAGAGAAAGATGTATCTATTGTCAAGAGAAAAGAGAGGGAAGATATACATGTTTGTATATTAGACCCTTGTCAAAGTGCTATCAGAATGGGTGGAACTTGCTTTGAGCAGATATTCATGATTAGTCATGTTGAAAGAAAGTTGGATAAATTATAGAAACTTATCTGAAAACAGATATGGTTATCTATAAGATTAGACAAGATATCTGAGTTATGAATCAAGCTTATTCACAGATTGGTGATATAATCTTGGATAATGATCTTGACCTTAACTTATATATTGTGCCCACTGTCTGTTGTAATGTTGATATATTAAAGAAAAGTAAGAGAAGGTGTTAGAAAATTTTGGATAGGTTTTTAGTCAAATTTTAGTCAATTTCCAGACTGAATACTACAGAGTATCTACTTGGTCTTAAATACTAAGTCTATAGTCAGAACTGTAGCTAGAGAATAGTAGTATGAAAAATAATCAAGGAGACATTATAGAAATGGCTTCTAAAATATAAAACAACTGGAAGTCTAGATAATGAGTTACTAAACACAAGGGGCTAATCCATGTACAAACAAGCATAGATGTGGAAGTACATCTAGGTATAATTAGAGTCCTAACTGGAAGTCAGAAAGTATATATCTCAGATGTCTCAGAAGTTAGTCTATGATAATCTTCAAAGTTGCCTCAAATGGTACTGGTGTTCTTTAAAGAAAAGTAGGACAGTAGGAAATATATAGTACAGCACTATAGGTACATGAATAAATGGACAATTAAGAATATCTATTCTTTACCTTTGATTTCAGACATTGTAGAAAATACCAGTACAAAGAAAGTATCTACTAAACTAGATTTACAATAGGACTATAATAATGTTGGAATAAAGAAAGAAGATAAGTAGAAGATAGTGTTTATGACTCTAGAGAGGTCCTTTAAATCCACAGTAATGTTCTTTGGGCTCACTAACTTTCCAGCAATATTTCAAACAATAATGAACAAGATCCTATAGAACTTGATTAATACTAGAAAAGTAGCAAGTTTATTGACAATGTAATTATGGGAATAGAGGAAGAAGAACATGACAAGATAATAGAAAAAGTGAAAAGGTTGGTAGAAAATAACTTATATGTAAAACTGGAGAAGTGTTAGTGAAAGGTGAGAGAGGTAGAATTCTTAGGAGTAGTGATAGGATTCAATGAGATCAAGATGGTAAAGGTGAAGATAAAGGGAGTATTAAATTGGTCAACTTCTTGAAAAGTTAAGAATATATAGGAGTTTTTAAGACTAGCTGATTACTATCAGCAGTTTATCAAAGATTTTGTATCTATAACCAAACCATTATATGATTCAGTGAAAAAGGACCAGAAGTGAAATTGGGTGGAAAAACAAGAAAATATATTTAGGAAGTTGAAGAAGAGGCTAGAGAGCTAGTATTAAGAGTACCAAACTTCAACAAAAAAAAATGAGAATGGAAGTTGATGCATTGAACTATGTAATGAAAGAAGTGTTATTAATGTAGTACAAAGATGAGTGATGGAGATCAATGGCTTACTTGTCAGAATCTCTAAATGAGATGGAAATAAAGTATAAAATTCATAACAAGGAAATGCTGGTGATTATAAGGGAATTGAAAAACTAGAAACATCCACTGGAAAGTACTAAATTCAAGTTTGAAGTTTGAATAGATCATAAGAATTTAGAATACTTCATAAAGGCACAAAAATTGAACAGAAGACAAGCCAGATAGATATTGTACCTGTCAATATTCAATTTTACTTTGAAGTATATACCAGAAACTAAGATGGGAAAAGTAGATGGACTTAGTAGGAGACCAGACTAAAAAGTATGAGTAGAAAAGAATAACAAAAATGAAAAATTAATAAAGAAATGGATTTAAAGCTTAGTAAAAGTAGTAATAGAGAAACTTGAAGTAGATATAGTAGAAAAAATGAAAAACACAAGAGAAAAGAACAAAGAAATAGTTAGAGTAGTAGAAGAAATGAAGAATGACAGAGTAAAAATGATGAGGAATAGCAGATGAAAAGAGTTTTAGTGCTAAAGAAAGAAAAGATATATGTGTCAAAGAATGAGGAGCTGAGAACAGAAATTATCCAGTTGTACTATAATGTACTAGTAGTAGGATATAAAGAAAGATGAAAGATGATGGAGCTAATAAAAAAATGACTGATAGCCAGAAGTAACCAAAGATGTGGGGAAATATGTGGATAGATGCAACTTGTACCAGAGAATAAAGAACAGAACAGAAATATCAGCAAGAAGGTTAATGGCAAATAAAGTACCAGAAAAACTGTGGACATACTTAACAGTGGACTTTATTACTAAGTTGCTATTGGTAGTAGGGAGGAATATGATCCTAGTAGTATGTAATAGATTGTTCAAAATGACACATTTTATAACAACAATAGAAGGTATATCAGTAGAATGGCTAGCTAGGTTGTTCTGAAACAATGTATAGAAACTACATAGATTACCAAAGAGTATGATATCAGATAGAGGACTATAGTTTGCAGTAGAATTGACAAAGGAGTTGAACAAAATGTTGGAGATTGAGATGAGGTTGTCAACAGTCTTCTATCTACAAACAGGTGGGTAAACAGAGCATATAAACCAGAAACTGGAACAGTACTACAGTTCTTTGTGGATTATAGACAGAAGAACTGGCCTAAATGGCTGGAATTCACAAAGTTTGTGGTAAATAGTAAGACTCACTTGGCAACAAAAATATTGCTTTTCATGGCAAACTATGGGAGAGAATTAAAGATAAGAGCAAATATTGGAAGAAAAGGAAAGATATAAAAAGTAATAGAGTTTGTTGAAAGAATGAAGAAAATTTAGAAAGAAGCAAAAGCAGCACTGAAGAAATAATGAAGAAATAGGCAGATAGGGGAATAAAAGAGTGTTACAATTCAAAACTCCAAGTGTTAAGTCAAGAAAGAAATCTTGTATTAGAGTTAATACAAGAGAACTCAATAGAGTTCCTAGTATAATGTATCTATCTTATATATGTTAGACTAATGGTCTATGCTATATGAGTTCTAGTCTATCTTAAAGGCTATATATTATATACTATTATGTAGTATGACATTATTCTTCTAGAACTTTCAATGTTCTTCCATGTGTCATATGATTGTGTGACAGTTGTAATGGTCACATGTAACATTACACTAATCCCTAATTCTAAGTCTTAAATAAGAAAAAAATATAAATGAAAATGAAAAAAATAAATAAAATAAAAATAAATAAAGTCCACTGTCTTTAACTTTAATATTACCTCTCTTCAAGGTTTCTCCTTCAGAGAAACTAACTTTCATTTTTGCCAGTTTCTTTCCAACTTTTCATTATCCCATCTATATAATATTTTTGCTACATACTTTTCTAATAACTCTTCTCTTCTGAAATCTCATTCTTTTACTATGTCTAACTTTTCTTGTTTTTTAACTTCAGTGCTCAATCTCTCTTTGAATTTTGCCACTAATTTATTCATATTTTCTAAATTCTCCTCTCTTTTCCATATATTGTTTTCTATTGTAAATTTCTTCTAACATATCAAGTACTTTACTATTTCTCTTATTTTTCTTTTATTTAGGATTTTTTCCACCTTCCACTCTTTAATGCTATCTACCTCTACTAGATTTACTTTCTTCACTTTTTATTTCTCCACTTGCTCTTCATATTTTACTACTTGACTAATGTTCACAACTTGATGAGCAGTTATAATTTGACTACATTGGTAAATACTATCTCATTGATGATATATAGACCAACATATTAATCCACTAATTTCTTTACCAGTCACTTTCTAAATACTAAGTCCTTCATGCTTAACATAATTTTATCTTCTTTTTTTCATTTTTTAACTTTTCTCCTTCCTTTATCTGCTTGTCTCTTTATCTCTTCCTATACTTTCTTTAATGCTGTCCCAGCTTTCTCCTATACTTTCTTCATTCTTTCTGCAAACTCTGTTATATTTTCCACTTTTTCTTTTCTTTTAACATTAGCTTCTATTTCTAACTCTATTTCATAATTTACCATAAACAGAGACACTTTGGTTGCTGAATGTGTCTTGTTGTTTACTGAAAAATATGCTGTTGCTAACCACTCTGGCTAATCCTTTTGCCTATAATTCATAAATAACTATAAATATTGTTTTAGTTCTTAGTTTATTTATTTAGTCTAACTATCTGTTTATGGATGGAATGATATTGATAACTGTTAGAATTGTAGAATGATGGACTTGGTTTCTTTTCTTTTTTTTTACTTTCTTTTCCCATTTTCCTTTATTTTATTTTTTATTTTATTTTTACTTTTCTTTATTTTAGATTTAGGTAAAAGATGTGATATGATATCACAGGTGATGGTCACACAAGTCACAATGTGTGACAAAGGCATGACACATATCATATGGTAGTTACATATATCACAGTTATAGTCACATGATTAGATAACATAAAGAAGAATATAGAAGGTTTTAGAATAGATAATATCATATAGTATAGTAACAATATGTTGGCCTTATAAAAAGCACATGTACTTTAGGGTAGGTTAGTTGTAGTATGTATACAGACTACAGTCTGTAGTATATAAAATAGATTATTTTGTACTTGGAATTCTTTTATATTACTTAATACAAAAGTTGTTTTTTGTCTTTACTCAAGGACTTAAGTCATAACAACAACTTTGTTTCAATATCCAACATTTTATTCAATTTCTTTGTTAATTCCACTACAAACTGTGGTCTTCTATTTTTATTTTATTTTCTAACTATCTAGTTTCTTTGATTTGATTTCTTTTTTTCTTTTATTTTATTTTTCCTTTATTTCTTGAATGATGAGGAGGTACATGACTATGGTCACATAATATGTCATATGATATGATGTCATAAGTCTAGAACATAATAGAAGAAACTAGAACAATGACATCAAGAGCATAGCTACAGTATGTTTACCTTGTAGTAATAATAGGATGAACTTATAAATAATATATGTAGTTTAGGGTAGGGCTTGTAATAGTAGTATATATAGTGTAGGAATACATTGGAGACTCTTTGTCAAGTTCTCTTGTAATTTCCATAAGATTCTTGTGACTTAAGACTACTTTAGTACACTATTGATTATTTTGATTAGTAGTTGTCATAATACAATGTTTCTTTTATAGTTGCCACAAAGTGAGCCATTTTTAACAACCTACCACAAACTACTCAGATTTTATTCTTTTTAGCTACTAACAGTAACTTCATGATAAAGTCTGCTATTAAATATATCCATGGTTTCTCTAGTACTTTATTTACCATCAACTTTTCTGCTAGTACCTCTGTCTGATTCTTCATCCTCTAACACATATTACATCTATCCACATATTTTCCTACATCTTTTGTTACTCCTGGCCATTAGTAATTCCTTGCCACTAACTCCATCATCTTCTATCTTCCTTTATGTTCTACTGCCAACATATTATAGTATAACTAGATTATTTCCACTCACAATTCCTTATCTTTTGGCACATATACCTTCCCCTTCTTCAACACTAAATCTCCCTCTACTTATCATTCATCCCCTTGCAATACTTTTACTTCTGTCTTCTTTATTTCTTCTACTACTCTAACTACTTCCTTGTCTTTCTCTCTAGTAATTTTTATTTTTTCTATACTTATTTTCCAGTCCAGTCTCCTACTAAGTCTATCTACTTTTTCCATTGTTTCTGGTATATGTTTTAAAGTGAAATTAAATCTTGACAAATATAATGCCTAACAGGCTTACCTTTTGTTTAAATTCTATGCTTTCATAAAGTATTTTAGGTTCTTGTGGTCTAAAACCTTGAACTTGAATTTTAGATCTTCTAATAGATGCCTCCAGTTTTCCAATCCTCTTATTATAGCCAACATCTCCTTGTCATGAAACTCATAGTTTCTCTCTGTTTCATTGAGAAATAAGCTATAGGTTTCCATTTCCTATCTTCACATTCCATAGATGATACCCTTCCTATTACATATTATCATGGTATGCTTGAACTCTAATATTTTATTTTCTTTGATTTTATTTTACTTTCAATTTTGTTTTGTTTTGTTTTTGTTTTTATTTTTGTCCTTCTTTCCTATAAAAAACACAGATGCTGTTTAAGGCAATTTTGAGGGTCTGATATACCTTTCCTCAGTACAAATCCTTCCTTTACCTCAATTGCATGATCCCACATCTTCTTTGTTAGCATCCTCTCACTTGCTTTCTTTCCAAAGATATAGATCTACTTGTGGAACCTTTGAGAAACTAATTTCTTAGCCTTTTCTTGGACTTCATTGCTTTCTTCTCCTCATCTCAAATCCCCCATTCTTATGCTACCTTCTTTATCTCTATTGTCCTTTTCTTTTTTGGTTTTTTTCCTTCTTTCTTCTACTCTCATTCTTCTCACTTCTTCCTCTTTTTTCTTTTGCCATCCTTATTTCCCCTACTTCAGTCTCAACTGCTTTCTACACTCCTCCAGACACCTCATCATCTTCACTTCTCCTGTTATCTAGTCAATTTCAGAGTTGTAACAAGTTAGCCACAGCATACCCAAAATCATACTCTACTTCTGACCACCAATTACATTGATCTCCATTCTCTCCCTATTTCCTTGGTAATAAATATCCACCTTTACTATATGTTTAATAGGTTCCTTCTTGTTGGAATCATTCATATTTCTCACATATATTGGTCTTTCAATTCTTTTCAATTTAAACTCCTACTTCCTGGCAAACTTCAAACTCATGACCAATCCTATTGCCCTACTGTTCAATAATGCTTCCACTATCACCTCTTTTTGAGTATCAATTCTTTCCAGCCCAATTTTTACTATAACTTCTCTTAACATATCTCTATTGTCTAGGTTACAGCAGAATGTATTATTCATTACTCTACTAAGTATTGCAAACATATTACTACTAGAGCCTAATTAAGGACTACCAGACTCTCTTCCCCATTTAAATTGTCTCTATCATTCTCATATTCTATTCTTTTTCTTCTCCCTATAATTTCCTAGTTTTTACAATTCCTCACTAAATATCCAAATCTCCACAGCTATAACAGTTTCTTCCCCTATTGATGTCCATGGCATATGAGTTTTACCTAGGTGCAAACCCTGCCTACTGTTGCAAGTGTACTGAGACTACATTTTTTCTCTCTATTTCTTCCATTAGAGCAGGCCCTGCTAGCATCTGCTGAATATCTTGCCTCCTTGGCCAAATTTAAGGCTGTAGCAGTTATTACTGCCATACCTCCTTAGCATTTGCTGGTGCATTTGTCCTTGGGGCTAGATTTCTAATCTTTCTCCTTCTTAATCTTTCTTTTTCTTTTATATTTTCCCTCAATGCTTATCTAAATTTGTTACTTGCTTATACCACTGTTCAATGCTCCTGAGAGACATTCCAATTCTATTAGTTTTTGCCTGATTGTTCTATTCATCCCTCTCTTGAACTCTTCTATCAATAGCCTTTCTTCATCCCTACTTCTTGTTGCTGTTCTCCTAAACTTCTGCACAAACTCTCTCATTATTTTACTTTCTTGCTCTATCTTTTTCAGCTCTGCTACCTTTATTGTCTTGTCATCTCCTCTACCAAATTCTTACTTTAAATCTGTAAGAAATTTTTCCATTATTGTGAACAGTAAGTTTTCACTCTCTAGATTCACCATTATATTCTCTTTTCATATGTCTGCTGATTCTCTCTGCATATATGACAACACCCACTACACCTGCTCTCCTACCAACATACCCCTTATCTTTATCCTTATATACAACTTACATTTTGTCAAAAAATCTAACACTTTGCTTGCAGTCCTATCATATATTTGTAGCTTAGCTACTTTTACATTTGACCTAGTGTTGGGTTAAGAAATCTCTGCTGCTGCTGCTTCTACTCCTCCTACCAACAATGCCTGTATTTGTGCCTACAATACTGCCAACTACTCCTGCTGCTGTCTAATGATCTATTTGTAGTTTATTAAGCCATGTTGACTCATATTGTAATAGATAGAGGAGAATCAATTAGTAAAGATAATGATGAGAGTAGTAGTAGTGTAGAAAGCAAGAATATATAAAGAAATAGAGTGGAACCAGTGCTGGTTTCTCTCTCTAACTTGTAATTGGAACTCAATCTTAGAAAGTGCTAGTAGGCCCTCTTCAAGTCTCATCTCACACTGTCTACTAACTACTTATACTACTAACTACTGCCCTACTCAAAGTGTAAATAATTTGTCTTAAGAAAAACACTCTATACTAGATAGTATCTGAAGGATTATGTCAAGATCAAAGAAGGTGGACTTGATTTATTTTATTTTTCTTTTCATTTTTTATTTTCTTTTCAATTTATTTTTCTATTTTCTATTTTTAGAACAACTAAGGTTAGGGTTGATTGGTCACACCATAACATCAATCACCTGATAGCATAGTCACAAGACAGATCATGAGACTTGGGAGAATTTAGTAGAAGATTCGAAAATAGATGATATCATACAACATAAACACCACATGTTGGCCTCATGGACTACACATGGTTGTTTAGGGTAGGGTGCACAGTACTTAGCATAGACCATCTGTAGGACTATATAAGGTAGACTAGTTTGTAAAAGAGTTCTCTATTGAGTTCTCTTGTGTTACTCAATACAAGAGTTGTTCTATTATCCGACTCTAAGGGTTTTAGTCCATAACAGATTACTATTATTCTCCTATGTGAAAAAGTCACAAGAAAACACTATAGCATAAAACTTTTACTATAAAAAAACTAACTACCATGTCTATACAAGATGTATTAATACACCCACAAAGCATTAGTGAGCTTTAATGTAATATAAATAACTAGACTTCTCCTACCTAGCTAGTATATTTCTTAAGCCTAGGATTCAGCTATTCTTCTTGACCTAAGAGCAATATTGCTTCTAATCAAGGATAATAAGAGAGTCAGAGAAAAAATAGAGAAAGCTCTAAGTTGGATAGTCTCAAGAAGAAGTATTAAGTTCTAATGTTACAATTCAAGATTCAAAGTGTTAAAAAAACCCTGTATTAGGGTTAATACAAGATAACTTAATAGAGTTCTTAATACAATGTATCCATTTTATATATGCTAGACTAATGGTCTGTATTATATGAATTCTAGCCTATCTCAAAGACCATATGTATTACATACTATTAACATGTGGTATGACATCATTCTCTCAAAACCTTTTATATTTTTCCATATATCATGTGATTTTGTAACTATGACTTATAACTATGATTTGTGACAGTTGTTATAGTTACATGTAACATTATACTAACTTCTAACCCTAAGTCTCAAATAAGAGAAAAATATAAATGAAAATGAAAAGATGAAATGAAATGAAAATAAATGAAGTCTACCATCTTCAACTCTGGCAAAAAGATGAAAGTAGGAAAGAAAGAGAACAAGTTTATATTAAGTATGAAGAGCTTAGTATTCAACAAGCAACTAGCAAAAAAATTAGTGAACTAATATGTAGGTCTATATATTCTTGAAGAGGTGGTATCTATTAATACAGTTAAACTAAAACTACCAACTATAATGAGAATTCACCTAGTAGTGAATATGAGTCAAGTAGTAAAGTACAGTAAAAGAT
>Ga0157364_1009181_pt1 | contig 10247 bp, 7 predicted proteins | sample AttsexASBM2_FD_111476 | JGI IMG/M metagenome (GOLD analysis project Ga0157364, IMG submission 111476) | Fungus gardens microbial communities from leaf cutter ant in Ribeirão Preto, State of São Paulo, Brazil - Atta sexdens ASBM2 | ecosystem: Host-associated > Fungi > Mycelium > Unclassified ... | reverse complement strand
TTAACGCTTTAAAACCACAAAAAGGCGGGAAGATATATAAAATTTAAATTGTTATTTCGGTTGTATCAAATCTAAAGCTCAGAACTTTTTTGTACACCTAATATATACGATAGAGTATAACCTTCAAAACATAAAATTCTCATTATTATTGATAATATTAATCGATGAAAGATTGTTTCATAATTTCGAGCTAAAGTTACACCACATGTCCGGCAATGCACCATGGTGCTCTTTACAATATTTATTAATAATTTGAACTGTTTTGTTGCTAAAGATCTTTTTCCTGTTAAAACTGTTTTATAAACGTCAAAAAAGTGGACGCTTAATCATGGATGGCTGCCATGACGTATTATATCCGTCCGCGGATTTAGCTACCCTCACTATTAATACAATCCCAGAAAATGGAAATAACTCGTTATTTGTAACGGAATTATAGTTACAAGTTATTTTTTTGGTAATTCTACTGGTAACTGCGTTACTTTTTTCCTTAGATAACTGTAACAGTAACGAAGTTACATTTTTTTGGTAACGGAACGAATTTTACAGTTCTTTTTATCGTTATTTTGTACACAATTAGATACGGTACGATTGAACAAGCTTATAGCGCTTGAAATTAGTAAGCCCTCTGTGATGGTAGTCGTTGATTTTAAAAAAATAATGGAAAAATAATGAAAAGTTATCTTCTCAAGTAACGGTATTTATAACAAGTTACTTTTAAAAATCAGTAACTAGTAACTGAAACTTGTTATTTTTTTTATTCGGTAACTGTGACTTGTTACTTTTAAAAAGTAACTTTCTATTCCCTGTGTCAAACACTGTGTCCCTCCTGTTTTTCTTTACTTTTTGAGTTCATGATATCTCAAGCACTAGCTTAAGACCATATCTCGAATCTTGAGCAATATCTATATGTGGATTCTGCCTTTAAAGATGGCTCTTATGGAAGTTCGTATGACTGCGATCCAAATGTAAGTGATTAAGAATAAGAAACTGATAATACGATACTAATTTTATTTATTAGTTTCATAGACATATATATATATATATACGTTCAAAACAATTATAATAATATTCTGTTTTTCAAAGCTGTGATTTTAAGTTATCATCCGAGTTAGATTATCGATAGATATGATAACTGCAGAGAAAAAAATTGTAAATTTTCGGCAATACATAAGATATTATAATTTTAAAAGTATGTGTACTTATTTACACAACGGTTATTTCAACAATAAAAAAATCATCATCATTTAGTAATGTTATTGATTATATATTTATGTTCTAATAATCGTAAATTTTTATTAATTGTCGATAATGTCATCGTTCTTCAATTACCCCCGGATTCACGTGGCTCTATTGATATAGTCAAGAAAATTTGCCTAGGACCGATCGTGGATCATCTTTAATAGTATCTCGTTCATGGCGGTTGTATGTGTATAGTTTGTACTCTTAACCTTTCTAACCACTTTAACTTCTTACATAGTGTTGTCTTGCCAATTATTATATGAGCAGAAACTTTATTGTAAAATAAAATGACTAAAGAAGCTACTGACATTAATTGTATATTACGACCAATAAATTGCGAAATTAATTTATTATCAAGATCTGATGGTTCTACAATGTTTATGCAAGGTATAATAAACATGAATAATATTAATTGCTAATACAATTAGGTTAAAAAAAATAATTTCAATTATTTTCCTACGCATATAGGTGATACCACAATTATCGCGGGTGTAAATGGGCCCTTGGAAACAAAAAGCCAAAAAATGGCATATGACAGAGTTTCTATTGAAGTTACGTATACACCTCTTACAGGACCAGCGAGTAAGTTTGTCATTCACAGTTGTAATAGTTATGAACTGTTATGTTTTAGCATTGTTGTGGATAATTGTCAATTTTTAGAAGTAGATGACAGATTAATTGAAACATATATAAAAGAGACATGTGAATCAGCTATATTAGTTTCATTTCATCCCAATACCATGGTATGCATTAACCTACAAGAGATGCAAGATTCTGGTGGGGTAAGAGTTTTCTGTGTCATATATTAATAATAAATTTTGTAAATAAAAATTAAATTCTAAATAAAAAAATAAAATTTCAGTTACTAGCTTGTGCTATTAATGCATCATGTTTGGCACTAATTAATTCAGGACTTTCCATGAGATTTACTGTTGCAGCTATCAGTTGCATGATAGAAAAAGAAACAGGAGAAATAATCATGGATCCTGACAGCTCACAATTAAAAGTATTTAAATAATAAGAAATGATGAGATATGTATTTTTTCTCAAGAATTATTTTATTCTTAATAAAAATAATAATTAACTTATTTACAGAATGCAAGAGCAGAATTCACGTATGCATTTGACAGTATTAACAAAGATATTGTATGCTGTCATAGCATCGGTCGATTTTCTCAAAACGAATTCTTGGCTTCTATGGATAGGTGCAGACATGTCACTAAATATGTATTTGATTATTATAGGGAAGTAACGAAAAAGTATACAAGTATAATATAATATTATAATATTTTGTTTTCAAATAAATGTTCTTTTTTACCATCTTCTAAATCAATAAAATCTTAAACATGCATATTAATTTACTAAAAATAATTATTTTATTAGCCATTAGGTAAATTTTTATTCTTAAGACGCTGCGAGCTCGAAGATATAAATTAAGAGACATTATCAGCCTTAATATAAATTTAATATAAATTTTTTAATTGCGAATATTTATTCAAATGCATAACTTGAAACACAAGTTATACCTATATTTGAACAATTTCTAGAGCATGGAATATTTATTGAACTATCTACGTGTATGTTTACATTAACGTATTATTGGATGAAGTAAGATATAATACATCCTTATCTATTATAAATAAGAATGTTATCGATTTACTCAATATTTTAATGCCTAAATTTCATATTTATATTATGTTTAATTATAAAAAAAAATTAAGTTTCCTTTATTATACCGCTCGTAGTTAAAGAAGGAAATACATATTTCTTCTCTTAGCTTCTATCGATCATGAACTTGCGTTTCAGTTTCTAGATATTTCCGAAAGAGGATGCAATATACTTCTTGATTCCTACTGCCCTCTAGTGTATCATATACACTCTTTCCTTTTTATCATTGAAATATATTGAAACTCCAAATGTAATTCATATTTGTAGTATCAAGCTTCAAATTTTATCAAATGTTTCGAACGACAACAAAATGAATGTGCATTTCAGAGTAAAATATTATATTTTTAAAAGCTTGTGCTAATAGAATCTATTATAAATGATTTTATTAAGAAAATTAAAATATCACTGTGTATAACTCTTGATGAAAGTATTAACATTAAAGCAATAAATTTAGGAAGAAAAAATATATGTTACAGACAAAAGTTAAATAATATTTAATTAACGTTTATTATAAATAATTGATTTGATTAATATTAAATCACATATACATATACATATATATATGTATAAAACTAATAAATTACTTTTTCTTCTAGAGAAGAATCTCTATATTTTGCACTATGCATGTAACATTTTTAGTGTATTTATTTTGATAATTATTATTTTTTATAATCGTTGAAATATATTGCCAATGTGATATTTAATTATAAAAACAAATATTATAATTGATACAAAACAACTTAATTTAAGTCTTAAGAGATGTAGAATAATATATATAATAGCCAATAGAATAATATACAGCCAGAAGCTATTTCTTCCTTGTCCCCCTCTCTCTCTCTCTCTCCCCCTTCTCCTCTCTCTCCCCCTCCCCTTCCCTCTTCCTTTTCCTCTCCCTCTCTCTTTTTCTCTTTATTTCATATAACGTTAAAAAGAAACATTTAGTACTTCTAATGTAAAAAAGTAGTCGTAAACTTTAACATTATTCGATTTTGATTACTTGTTTCGCGTGTATATTATTGTAAAGAAGCTTGCGCAGTTTCAAAAGTGAATACTCTGGAAATGCAGCTTGTATTCAGCCTACGTTCGATTCTGATGCGTTTAAAGAGGAGCGGATATCTGTCGGTAGAGCCACGCCTGGTCGCCAATCACAGGCTGTACCTACCATCGACGTATATCCTTTGTGTCCTCCGGACCCTTTTAGTCCTTCTTTCTGGCTCTCAAGAATCCAAAGATTTAGTATGGAAGGGGAACATCTCTGGACGTCCATTAAGTACAGAAATGAGCCTTCCAAGAGAAAGAGAGAATAAGCGCCTCGAACGGGTCGGACCAGATCTTCTCCGGCCGGGCCCAAGACCAAGAGAGGTCCGAAGGAGTGAGATGGAGTGAGATGGAGAAAGTGAGAAAGGATGGGAGAGTGAAAGAGAAAGACAACAGTCAAAGCCGGGTCAGACCGGGCCGCGTTTAACTGAGGTCGCCTCAGGCCCTCAGACCATTAACAAGGAGCGGAGCAATTTATGGACCGGCTCGCTCATTTCCACTTTATTATTATTTTCTCATCTCATAGATGGTCTTCAGTGTCGTTTTGTTCTGCCCCCTCTGCTGCTCGTCCAGCAGCTTCTCTTCTTTCCCGCCTTTCTCCTCTCGTTTCTCTCTTTCTCTCGTGAAATTAATACTCACAGCTGAACTGGGAGAGCCACCGGCAAGTCGCGGCGACGAGCTCAGAGAGGGTAGATACCTTTGGATGAGCAAAAAATTGTGAAACGCGAAATATTATTATGCACCGCACTATCTTCTCCTACCTCTCAATCTTTTATATTGATAATAATTTCGACTTCTTGCTTATTGGCTCGATATTGTAACCGGAAATATGTGCGCGTCGTTCTAGTTGTATGTACATTACACAATGCGATATTAAAGCTACCTGTCACTAGTAGCTTATGAATATAGTAAAGCACAGTATTATTTCGCAAATAAATCAAATCGTTATGTAAAATAAACATTTAAATCGTGTAAAATAATTATTTGATAGCTACGTAATGAAGTTACGTAATTAAGTTTAATTAAAAATATAAATTTTAGAAGAAGATTTAGAAGATGTTAACAAATAAAATGTGAGGACAATAAAATTAAACTATGAAAATTTGAACGCGAGACTGCGATTGCAATTATATAATAGTGAGAACCTAAAGATGCTTCTACTTTACATAATTCATAAATCGCAAAACGTACAATATTTTACAAACGCAGACGCAAAATGAAAATTTGCAATTGTTTTTTTTTCATTGCGTGCAATTGATTTTCCTCTGCGTGTGTCTTGCGTGCGATGATCGTCATTGCACGTCAGCATTTGCGAAATACATTTTGCGATTTGCCAATTACGTATGTAGATAGAAACATCTTGAGATTCATCATGCGACACAACAAAGCAATTTTATCTTGTTAAAAATTACATGTTTTACGTATGTGTCTCGGTCTGAATATATTATGTTTAATCTTCTTAAAGTCATAATTTAACATCACATTTCACACTTTCGTTTTATATTTATAAATGATATTCCAATTGCAATAATTGTGTGAAAACAACATTATCAAATGTTACTTAATTGATTTTAAGATCTCTTCCTGCTCTAAAAAAAAACATAAATTTATTAAAAAATTTAATAAGAAGCGAATATTTTTGTACTTCAAAATGTTTATTAAAAATGTATAAAAGTTTATTTTCGAAAAACACTTTTGCTGTTAATATTTTTCTTCCAATGTCAATAATTAAATGCAATATCGATAGCTTTCCTTCCATGTAATATCTCTATGTTTCGCCTGATACATACATTTAAGTTAGTGCGCAGCATTGCTGTAATCTGGCCAATAAATTCTCGGTATGCGAAATAATTTTAAACATTTACCACTTGTCAAGCGCGATGACAACACATACGATGATCTAGTGGCCTCCGTTCCCCGTATTCGTATAGAAAGCTCGTAGCAATCTTCATCTTAGCACTACTCTCCTATTTTCAGTTAAAAGCCACGGATGAGCTCTCATTTTACGATCCGCTTATATATATATATATATATATATATATATATATATATATATACATATATATATATGTATGTATATATATATATGTATATGTATATATGATTCGAACATACATTTCAGTGTAAAATAGCCATCTTTCACTATCTCCGCTCGAGAAGGTGGACCCAGTCCAGACTCCTTTGGTTTCATTTCTCCTTCCATCTGAGAGCCGCTCATCGTTCTGGCCCTCTAAGTTGGTGCTCGCCCATTGGCGCAAGGGTAGTTGTTATGAAATTAGCATGAACGATCAAGTTAAGGTTGCAAAGGTAATCGCTTCGAGGGCACTACGCGAAGGATTGGACACGCCAGTATAGACCTGGGCCCTTTGCCCAATGCCGCCGATAGTAAGGCCCTTTACTGTCTTCGCCACATCCGATTGGCTCGAAACGATTTACGACCGTTTTGCTTCGAATGTCTCCGGTCGTCTATGCGATGAAGGAGATCGTGGTTCTTGCAATTAAGAATCGCGATGTCTTAATGAATGCTGAAACATTTATTTAGCAATATTTAGTTGTATAATTAATGATCATATCATAATTTTGATTCTTCTAAATTTATCTTGATTTATTTTTCAATCGATCATATATATTGAAAATATTGATAATTATATCCATATTAAAAATAATTATTAAACAATATTATGATATTAAATTTAATAAGTCAATTAAGGAGATATAATAATCTCTTTTAAAAATTTCCTACTTTCCCCTCAAGAATATATCTGTACGCATTGATATGCGTAATTAAAACTGAAGAGATCAAAGAATTCGCGTAATACGCAATCATTTGAAATTAAAATAAGGTAACAATATCTAAAAGTGATGAGAAAACAAACAATGAGCACGATGCCAAGTCGAAGGCAAAAGTCACTTGACGCATAACATGACTGGAAGTGACAGCCGCCGTGTGTAGGACAGGAATCGTATGTCGAGAAACTGACACTAGAGGGATCGTGCACCTCATCTCTATCGGTCAAGGGCTCAGATGCAGGCTTCTCTGTTGGGAATGATGAATCCTTGTCACTCGTCTCATTCACTAAATTCTCTAAATTTATCACGGTACTCTGAATATTGACGTGCTATTTTTGCCCATGTTTTGCCGTGTGATCATATGAATACGGGTCATATGAATATATTAGCGAATTATTAATAACGATCTCGTTATTAACAATTTATTCTTTTTATGTGTATAAGAGGAAATATTATTAGAAATATTAACGAAATAAAACATTCCACGTATCAACCGTCTTGTGTTTGATAAAAATTACAAGTCAATGTATGCTATGTATGACTTGAGAACGAGGGCTTTCGTTAACGAGAACTTCGGGCATTTAAGAATGAATAAGGAAGCGTAAGTAATTGAATAACGATTCCGATAAATTATGCTTGTACAAGAATGAGTGTAATTGGTCGGCGGTGTCGATAAAGGTGTCGGAAAAGCTAAGAATGATTATAAACGGAAGGACAATGAACCAAGATGTTCCCGCGTGAACACCATGCAAGTATCCCGTGGTGTAACATTGTCCGATTGGATCGCCGAGTAAGATTGATAGTTTCTTAATAACCGAGAAAAACCGGCAAAATGATCCGTTCATTGCGACACCGCAGGTGGTCAGCAATGAGTATTACATCTCTGAACGACATGATTTTTCTTCATGATCCATTCCGCTATTCTTGCGTCCTCCCTCAAAGTTGACTGAATTTTTTTCATATCCAAATGTTGAAAGCATATTATTTTCAATGTGCATCGAAAAATGAAATGCAGCATGCAATTGATTTTCGTTCGACTCCGAAAACTACTAATTTATGTCAGCAAATTGCACGAATAAAAGATATTAATCGTTTTATATAAATTATTTCATTCGATAACCATGAATCGCATTTGCGAGCGGTGCAATTACGACTCTCGTGGATCTATAAAACTAATAAATGATCTAATGTGACGTATAGCATTCTACGGACAATCGTTGCCGATCTTCTTTTTCCGCGCTGAGGAGAAGGAGTTAAGATAATAAGAAAAACAGACTCACATTTTGGCGTTGAAGCTGCCTATAACATCGGTGAACGCGGAGTGGAACGCGGGTGAGAGAACGAAGTCCATTTGGTTCTTGTCACATTCTTGTCAAGCAGGACAGCGTGCCACGTCAATCTCTTCCTCGCTACGTTCCGCCAAGATGTCTCTCTCTTCCTCTTCAGTCCTCAGTATCGGCATCAGGTACGGCTACCAGATCGGCCTGCGTCCGCTCGACCATGAAGAGTCGGAATAGATGGACGGACAGATGGACGGACAAGCGATACGATACGTCAAAGAAAAATATAACCGGCGCTCCATGACGCAACCAAACTGCCTCATTAGCTCGATTTATCCGTAAAAGTGGAAGTTTTGGAATTTATGCTATGGGCGTTAGTCTACCAGGTCTATGTGATAGCCACGCTGTCTCTTTACGGCATCTCGAAGTGTCTTTCCAGAAGTTTGTACAATTTCTTTCACACCAATTTGTTGCCTTCGCATACTTAGGCTAATTCTATAATGTGCTCTGTTTCTTGCTGCTTGTCTTTGTTTGTTTCTTGTTTTTTTGATCGATAAGACAAGAGACAAACAGCAAGCACAAACAAAAAACAAAAAGCATAGAAGAGAAAAATGTAGAATTAGCCTTAATGTAACAAAATGTATTTAATTCCAAAGAATAAATCATTAATGTAGATGTGTGATATTAGAATGCAAATTTTTAATTGCGACTTTTAAGCGGAAAGGAAGAATTTATATTAAAAAGCAGCATTGAGCATTTATGACGCTCTATATCTTTTATGTGTGTTGTATATTTTTATATGTCATACTTTTACGTGTGTGTTGTTATTATTATTATTATTATTATTATTATTATTATTATGTGTTATTGAAGGAAATTTAGCTTGTAAAAAGCGTTTCACACATAGCGTTTCATACACACGCAACGTTTCGACTCGAAATATAATAAAGTTGCGTTTAATCTAAAATTTATACAAACGAAAGGTAACATACGAGACGATATTCATTATATTATTATACTACCAAGACATGCGTTATCAAGACAATGATTTATATCTGAGATTATTTATAAGAGATGTCCAACTATTTCGAAAATAATACAATCGTTACTGAAGGACGCATGGCAATCTGTGAATTGAACTTGAGGATGATTCTCGAAAAGAATGAAGGGCAACATGCAAAGCCTGCAAAAATACTGCAACGAGATCCAATTCATCGCGACAGCTTGTGCCATCGATCAATCCGCCTTGGTAAATGGTGAATGGTATAAAAAAATGAAGGTAGATAGGTAAGTAAGGGGCAGAAGAGAGTAACGAATACGGTAGCCGCACAACGTTGTGTATTCGGTAAGACATTAATTGACACGAATAAAGGTAAGGAAAGAAAGATCGGGATGAACATTTGAAATCTCTCGTTCACTGGAACGAGGTGGATGCATGTTAGAGAAAGGGGGGGGAGAGAGGGAGGGTACGTAAAGTCCACATGGCAGTAAAGTGGGGAATATAGGAACGAGGAGAGCAACGGCAGTCGGCAGCAACTGAAACGACAACAAGAAGGACCGCGCGATGAGAAGAAGAATGAGAATGAAGGATGAGCCGACATCCACGTAGGCGGAGCTCCTGGCTTTGTGAATCGGTTTCGCCGCTCTCGTCGCATTGGCTGCCATCGTACAGACTTCTGTTCCCGACTTCTCGCGACCGATCGTCACCAACGTGATCGGCCGATTGTTTCCCGTGCCCGTGCTCGTGCCCGTGACTTGATTCCGGAGCTTTCATCGTTTTCTTCTCGTCGCAGCTCGCAGCACGATCTGTTCTTCCTTTTTCGTCGCCGCTCGCCGCTCTGTCCACTATCGTCGCTTCGTCTTCTTTCTTCTCCTCCCATCTCGGTGTCCCCACACTTGTGGCAAACCAAGATTTATGCGTGCCGCCAGTTGAGACGTTCTTAGTTTTGCGCGAAGAGATTGAATGTGATACTAAGCAGACTCTACTCTGTCCCAGTGCGCGATAAGTCGCGGTCTACTCCAGCTGATCACTCTGAAATATTTGAAATCACTTGCTGTGTCAGAGGTCGATAATAATGATATCGATATGAGCCAAAATCACACTTCAATTCACTTAATATATCGATCAATTATGTTACTTTCGCTAAGACTATAATACTTGATTGTGTGTGTGTGTGTGGGGTGTGTGTGTGTGTGTGTGTGTGTGTGTGTGTGTGTGTGTGTGTGGGTGTG
>Ga0157364_1009180_pt1 | contig 10247 bp, 10 predicted proteins | sample AttsexASBM2_FD_111476 | JGI IMG/M metagenome (GOLD analysis project Ga0157364, IMG submission 111476) | Fungus gardens microbial communities from leaf cutter ant in Ribeirão Preto, State of São Paulo, Brazil - Atta sexdens ASBM2 | ecosystem: Host-associated > Fungi > Mycelium > Unclassified ... | reverse complement strand
TTACAATCAATATTTAACAAAAAAAAAAAAAAAAAATTTAAAAAAAAAGTAATAACGAAAAAAAAAAAAAAAAAAAAATTTTAAAAAAAAAAAAAAAAAAAAAAAAATTTAAAAAAAAAAAAAAAAAAAAAAATAAGGCTAACTAACATCACACATATAACAGGTGTATAAATATCTGAATGAATAAAATTCTTAAATAAACGAATGAAAAAGGGATACACATTCGAGTTGTAAAGCGCAAAATATAAATACGCAAAATACCTCTTGCAAGAGCAATCTCAAACTGTCTACATCGCTCTGTGTAGTGTTGTGCGACGAGCCAAGTATAGGAGATCGGCTGCGACTAGAAGGCGACAGGTAGTTCTCAATAGGGCTATGTGCTGGTTCTCCCTCTGAACAGGAGGACATTGCCGGCGAACCAGGGATCCCGCTCATCCCGCTGCCGATGGAGATGTCCTCGCTTCCTCGTTGGCCATCAGGAGACGCATCGGAGAAGTTAAGTTTCCTGGAGAATGTATTTCTTTTTTTAACGTTTTTCAAAGTTAATGGTTTGATTATCATAACGCTAAAATTTGTTAACATTACAAAAACATTGATTACAGAAAACATGGTTCCCTCAGCACTCCAAGATGCCTCAGGCTCTCATTGGAGTGGCCACAAAGTATCGTCATGGAATTTTTGCGAGCAAGGATAAATCATCATTGGGAACGCAGATGAGACAAGTATTTAAATTAAAAGAAGACGGAGTCTTCAAACCGAGTTGAAAAAAAAAACAAAATACATAAAATAATTAATTTTATTTTATGTATTTTAATGTATAATATTACTAAACTCAACATAAAAATATATTATTTATTGATAGTCAAATAATTGTATTTATAAGAAAATATTGTAATTATAAGAAAACGGATCTTTTATCATAAAATAAAATATCTAATTTTTAGAAAATAAATTTTACTATTTGCCAGATTGATTTCACATTACAATAAAATTTCATTATAAAAACAAATAATTATAAATTATAATATTGTGATTGTATATTTGATCTTTGAATATTATTTAAAGATCAAGTTACGTGAATGCGCTATTTTACCTATTGGCAGCGTTCGCTAATTCCCTTTCTTTGTCTGCCTGGAGACTCTGCCTAATTAGCATCGCCACTTCCGAGTTCTTGGGGTCTCTTTCCCTGCCAATGACAAATCGCACAAGACCGGAAGTGTTCCTCAGTACGCTAGCGGCGTAAGCCTGTGTAACGCCGACCAAACTCTTGCCGTCAACTTCGACGATCTGATCATTCACCTGGATTCGACCCTCGCGCGCGGCCGCACCTTTTTCCGTGATGGTTTTCACAAAAATGCCCAATTTCTCAAGACCAGCGTCCGCACCCACACCCATTCCAATTATACTGAGGCCCAGGCCTTCCGGACCCTTCATCAGCTCGACAGGAAATACCTAAGTTTTTTGAAAAGATTTTAAATTAAACAAGGATAAAAGATTCTTAATGTACAAAAACAATTGAACTTAAAGGGCATGTAAGAATCAAATATAAAATTCAATATAATAATCTAAGATATAAAACGTTTATGCTCTGTAAATTGTAATTAAAATTATATTTCGGCGTCTAAATTGAGTTATCTTCAGATATAAAAAAAATTCACACAGTAGTGTTGGTAAAATTTTGATGAAGACAATAATGTGAAAATATATACAAGTACAAGATGAGGCTAAAGATTAGTATCAGGATTTTTTTTAAGAAGAAATAGAAGAATTTTTATTTAAAATAAAAAATTGAAGAAAACCTTAACATCTCAAAATGTCTCTCCTTGAAGCAATCATCAAAATACTATTATATTTGTGAATAAAGATAAATTAGAAACACAACGAAATGAAGTATTCAAAGACTTTAAAAATAAAATCGTGAGAAGAAATTGTAAGAAATTAGCGATATTACTTGCCAAAAAATTTCCAATGTGAGGCTAATATTATTTTTATTTTATAGGATATTAAAAAAAGGAGTGCAATTCAGAATTACCTCCATTTTTTCGACGCGTTTTTCCAATTCGTATTCTGCACTGGCCGCTACGGGATCGACATCCTCATTGCGGCGATCATATTCATTGACAGAATGCGTGGAATAAACACGCATAGGACCGGTGTCGAAGGACACTTTGGAGGTCTTCTTGATGGGCACGGTGGACGGATAGTCTTCATCGTCTTCGTCAGACTCTGGGATTCCCGCCACTTCCATCCAAAAGTGGCCGTCCTCGAAATAATGCACACCATTCTCCACGAGTACCTAATTGATTAAATACCAGAATAATGTTGTCGCAAAATCAAAGTGGCAAAAAAATAAAAAATTATTAAACTATTAAAAAATTGTTATGAATTATACACATTTTTTTATTTTGATAAATCTATATTTTTCTGTTCTCTAGTTTTTTTATCACAAGTCTTTTATCATAAGTTTTTTATCACTTTCTGATTCAATTGAGCTGAGCAAAAAGAAGTAAGCTAGTATTTTAATTGTGATAATTACAATTTTTCCTGGAGTTGGAATATAGTCGTCCTGTTGCTCGGTTTCAGTGTCATCGTTAGTTTCATGAGTGTCGTTTAAGCTGCTGACGGAGCCGAGCAATCCGCTCTCACTTCCAGTGACCGATCCTATCTGGCTTTCCGTCAACGAATCTATCGTCAAATCACTGCGAGATCTATGAGACAAACTGAAATAAATAGAGAGTTAACAAATAAATCGACAGAGAAGCTAAGAGTGTGTAATTCTCAAAATTTCAGAATAATTCCAAAAGTCGAAAGACTTTAAATCCAGTTGCCCAAGAATTGATAAGAACTTGAGTATCTTTATCTCAAATCATAAAAATTTAAGGAAGACAATACTTTTTAAATTCTGAAGGAGATTAAAAAATTTTCATCTTCCAAAAATCCAAAAGAACAAAAAATATTACAATTTAAAAATTCAAAAATCCGCCAAAAACAAATAATATTAAAATCGAAAATTTTACTTAAAATTGTTAAAGAAAAAATAGAGAATAAAAATAAAATTGTAAAAAGACATAAGGAAAGATGCGCAACCGAAAAGACATAAAAAATAAGCTCGTTCACCTATAATCATGAGTAGCACTATTGATAAGACTGGAATCAGGAGCAGACAGGACATCGGACAGCCAGTCGGGCGTGTTGTCCTGGTCGTCCCTATCTTTGTCCTGTCCTTCCTTATCCTTGTCATTAGAAATCCCATCACCTATTATTGCGTCATTGGCACCAGTGGGAGACAGCAGCCTCGCTATCTCCTGCGCTTCTTCGTCCGATAGCAACGCCGAACCTTGTCTAATTTATGTTTCACGAATCATTCATTCTGTTTTACGCACGAATTACGAAATCGCTGATAGCGAATCAATTCTGCAGTTAAATGAATAAAAAGCAGTTATGTCCATTCATTCATGAGACATTCCTCGACATTTCTTATACAGAATGTCTGATAATCGTTCTAACAAAGTTCGTCGATATGTAGAGCGGACTAAACTGAGACAGAAAGTCCTTTACCATTCTGCAATTTTCACAATAGTTAACAAGATATTAATTGCTAAAAATTACCGAAAATTGGTCTTCAATAATTTTTTATTCAAATACTATCAACTTTACAGAAAAATTGACAATTTTTTCAAATACTATCAACTTTACAGAAAAAGAGACAAAAATGATTTATTTTCTTCTCATAGAGCTCTTAGAAATTTTTTACAATTTTTTCAGAATTTTTTTAATACCGTATTTTCTCATGGTGATAAAAATAAGAAAATGCAGTACTAAAAAGTTGATAAAAAATTCCGAAAAAATTCGTAGAATTCTACGAAAAGAAAATAAACAATTTTCATCTCTTGCAGTTTTTCTGTAAAGTTGATAGTATTTGAATAAAAAATTATTGAAGACCAATTTTCGGCAATATTTCGCAATTAATATCTTGTTAATTATTGCGAAAATTGCAAAAATAAAGCGGGTAGAGGACTTTCCGTTTCAGTTTAGTCCGCTCTATGTTCACGAACTCCGTCAGAATAATTATCAGACATGTATATATTGTTGGATATTAAACTTAAAAACGTTTTCATAATTTCATAGAAATGATCATATAATTCAACAAAGCTTTTCTTCGCAAAGAAAAATGTTTTTTGATTTTAATCTTCTCACTAAAAGAATAGTAACTGAATAACGATTAAAAATATATAAATTTTATATAATATCTTTATAAAAAATTCTTTTCTTTTCTATGTATTATTCTTTTTCATAGAATAATGAAACGGACACAATCAATATATATTTTTTTCTTTGACTACACTTATTATAAATACAATCAACCAGAAAAAAAATGATATTTTAATAATAAAACTATTAATTTTCTAATAAAAGCTTCTTTTTTAAAAAAAAGTTTTTACAAGATAAATTTAGAGTTCTACTGAATTATTTACTAAAATGTCAACATAATATTTCTCAATCATTGTAAAATAACATATCTGCTTCCGTTATTGAATTACAGAATTGCAAATGTACTCACCTAATCTTTTTTTCCAAGATGCTGCATGGACCATGACAATCAGCAGATTTGCATTCAAATAAACACGAACGTATTAGAATCAAAAAGAAAAAAAAAACAAAGTTATTAATACGAAGCCTCAAATAAAAAGTTGCCAAATACTAAGTTGCCAGATTGCAGCAAAAGAAATTCATTGTACTATTACAGATACACTATAAAAAATTTGCTGTATTAAAAATGCGAAGGTTATGTGTTAAAAGATCTTCTAGAAACAGCATCATCCCAAAATTATCATCTTTTTATTGATATTAATTATTAATTATATTAATTATTAATTCTATTTATTAATATTAATTCTCAATATCAACAAAATTAAATATTTAAAATATATATGATTCTTCTTTTTTCTCTTTTTCTAAAATTATAGTTTCTATGTATCAAATGCTATCTAATCTCTTTAATTGACTCCAAAATTCTCTCTTTTAGTCGCTATATATTTACCGAGAGCTCAGAAGATTTTCCGCCTCGTCTGGAGTCATAGTATCTGGCGTCACAGGAGTGATATGATTAACACTGTTCTTCGAAGCTGCCTCTGCAATTCCGACAGAATTGTCCTGTACTTCCTTTGCCACACATTCGACATTTGTAACAGTCTTCGTATCACTGGAGTCACTATCTTCGAACTGGCTACTTTCCGACAATTGCTCGTTGGACTTTTTGCTGGAATGTCTTTGTGAAAGTGTATTAAGTGACACCTGAGAGCTCTGATTGTTGCTCTCTGATAACCGGAGTTTTGCTAGTTCAGCCTTCTGTTTCTCTTGCTCCCACGTCGTCTGAGGCTGGTCCATCTCCTTCTCCAGCCTTCTACTCAAGACACTGTTCACCGCTGCTATACACTCTTTTCTGCTGCTGATCTCGGACTTGGCCACTTCTGTCATATATTTCTCCTCGTCTTTACTTTCCTTCGTGATGAGCCCAAAACTATTCATTTCCTGACTACGAATCGTTGCCTTGTCAACACTATCTTTGCTTTCAGACTCAACAAAGCTGGAACGCTTGCCAGAGACCTCTTCTCTATTCTTCGCAATCTTCTCCCTTACGCTGATTTTGATTTGATCATTTTTCGCATTTGAGACGGTCTTCTGACATATTCCATCGTTATTCTCTTTCATTTTTGCTTCCAACATATCTTCCGTGGATATAGTATTAATTTTCATTGCTTCTGTACATGTTTCATTATTACCGTTGTTCTTGGTCTCTGTGTTTGGTTTCGATTGAGTTTTGCATTCGGTATTACTCTGTGAAACAATTTCTTCATTTTGCTGTAACTTCTTGGCATACGGAGAGGGCACAGGAATCTCCTTATGTTCTAGCGGCGGATACTCCTGATCAGAACTGATGACAGAGGGTGGACGTGGACCCAGACCTGCAGCTTGAAGATCAAGTCGCACATGGGAACGTCGAATGACCGTGGTCATGTCCGTCTCGTTAAATTTGAACTGATCCTTCTCGGAGAGGTTCTCCGTGCCTGAGACGCAGCTCTGATACGTAGCCGGTTTCTCCTGATCCTCCGCTTCCAAATCATAGCTGTTGCGACCTGAATTTGAAAAATAAATTTATGATATTAAAAGTACTGCGCAGTAAGTTAAAATAGCTTATCAGATTAACATAGACGCTGAAGTACCTCCACAATCGATGCAAAGTAATCGCAGGCACATAATTTTATGTCTTTCTGGAGTACGTGGCGCTCCAAGTATAAAAATATTGATACAAAAAATAGTATAGCGTTTCATATATAAACACTAGTCTTGTGTGTGTATTTTGTTACAAGAAGATCACACATTCGATGCAGAATATATATTTCCTTTAAATCAACTTAATTAATTAAACTATAGCACTTAGTAGGGAATTATTGATTATTTAATGTTATTTAATTTTTTTTTCGAAGTTTATTATCTTATTTATGCTTATATTTAAGTAACAAATAATATTTAGATTGCAGATTTTTATTGCACGTTTAGATAATTATGCAAAATTTTATGGACATTCTTTGCATTTAATTCCTTAATTTAACTTATTTTTATATCGCGATAAATCACTCATTTTTCGTTTTAATTCTTCAATTTAACTTCAATGTTTTATTAATTTAATATAAAAGAATATTTCGATCTAAAAAATTCTACTTGTAAACATGTGCATGTTTTCCTCACCAATTTATTATTAATATATTCAAACTTCCTGTATGTATATTTATTAACAAATTAATATTTTTATATTTTCCATTTTTGGAAATGTATGTTATATCAATATTTATATATCAGCAAAGCGTTTCACAAACTTGCTGTTTTCGCATTTATAAAAAGCATCATGACTCATTCTGTCTTCAAAGAGGTCACTATAGTGATCAGAACTGATTTCAAACACAACATTGACAATTTTCAAATCCCAAAATTCGAGAGCCCCAGAGACACTTTTGCAAAGTAAACGACAAGGCACGAGCGTTTGGCCGCTGGACAAGCCGCACGGTGATTTCTATAAATAATATCGTGGCACATTGGTAAAAGAGGAGGTGGCAAAGCAAAGGGAAGGAGAAAAGGGGTAAAGCAGGGAGCTGCGTCTGGTGCTTTTACTTTTTGGCATTTTGGCACACTGCCATCCCAACCCACGACAGCAAGAGTCACCTGGCCTCACCGACGTTTCTCAAAAATGTAAAAATTGATTTTTTAAGTTAATCATTTATCATAAAGACACTCAATATATTTAAATATATATTAAAATCGATAATTAAAATTATATATATATATATATATATGTTTTTAAATAATTTTTAAAAAATATTTAAACATTATTTTAATATTATTTAAATTATTATTAATTAAAGGAAATAAAATTATGCAACATCGACAATTTTTATTAATCCTGATCATTTCGATGCATTTTTCCTATTTATAATAAAGTTCTTTGGTTTCATAAAACTTTCTACAAATTTCAGAGTTTACCTGTCTGATGTTTCTCCGACATTTCCTTCTCCGCTTTTTCCTCCTTGCTGTCTTTGGAGGGTGAACTAGGTGAACTCATGCTAGACGAGGCACTGTCGGTGCCTGCGGAAGGCAGACCTAGTTCCGATTCCGGTGATCGCATCAGCTCGGTCCTCTTATCATCTACTATAGTTTCTTTTCTTTTCGCATTCGGTCTAGCCCAATCGGGTCTTGAATCCGGCCTAGTCACTTCGTTACGCAGCTCAGTTTCCAGAGCTTCCTTCGACGAGGTTTTCAGATCTCTCAAGTCGACAGTCCTCTTCAGAATCTCGTCATTTTTCGCTAGCCATTCGTTCCTCCACTCGGAAGTTTTCGCTGGCGAGTGAATTGGACTCGGGGGACAATTAAAGTATTCCGGCGCCTCTAACAGATCACTCTCCCTCCTCGTGAGAATATTGTCCATCGAGACACTTCGAGTTGAACTAGAAACCTCATAATTTAGTACAGGCGATGCTTTTGTCTGTTCAGGAAAAGCGCTATTATCGTTTATGACGGTAGTTTTGGATTCTGGAATTACTGAGTCTTTTGTGACTTCTTTCGATTCCTCCATAGCCTCCACGACCTCCTCTTTTGAAGACTCTGTTGGTTTAGACACTATAGCTTTGAATGCTGGCGCTTCTTCTGTAGATGAAGAATTTTTCAAGGGCTCTTTCGAATTTTCTGTTGGCCTCAAAACTGCATCTTTGCTAACTGGAACTACTTCTATTGGTGGGCCTTTTACAGTCTGCGTGGTGACCTTAGAAGTCTCCTTAGTGTCCTCCATTGATTTTAACTCTACAGTTTTGTTTCCTGGAATTAGTTCTGTAGTCACGGAGTTTGTCAAGATCTGTACAGTGGATTTAGAAACATCCTTGGCAGCCTCTGTCGACCTCGAAGTCACGATTTTGTTTCCCGTAACTGCCTCTGTGATTGCTGCGCACTTCAAATTCTGTGTCTTGGAAGCCTCCTTGGAATTCTCCGCTGATTTCAAAGCTGCTTTCGAATTATTTTTCTGTACAACGGCATACTCTGGCAACGGAGTGTCCTGAATCTTGTCGGCACCAGTCTTACTCTCTTTCGGACTATTCTGAGATTTCTTCTTCTGCACAACAGCATACTCCGGAATCGTTGGTGAAATGTCGTCAAACCTCTCCACCGTTGCATATTCCGGGCTTTCTAATAGTTCAGACGAGCTGCCGGAGGCAATACTCGCCGGTCGTTCTCTTCTACTGGCTGCAGACGAGTTCCTGACAGGCGGAGGCGGTGGTGGGGGTGAACGTGCTGAGCAAAAGCTCGCTGATCTGGTAGCTGGGCTGGCAGAGTCGCTGGCTGCCGCGCTCGTCGAATTCTGACACGCATCAACGGACGACTGCTGCGCCTGACTCTGAGCATTCTGGGAGTTCAGAGAAGTTTGGACTAGCGAACGATTCGGATCGGAATTGTAGCGATTTGGTCTAGTCTTGGAGAAGTGACTAGTCCAATTCCGTTGCTTCTCGATGAGCTCCTTTGAATTCGGTCGGCGTTCCGGTTTTTCTGGTCGCTCCGGACGATCATTCTCTTTGCCTGTGCGCTCGACCTTACCCACCCCCGCGCCAGGACATCGCTCCGGCGCACAGTGACCATTCTCAAAGTGTCGCTCCGCGTTCAAAGTCGGTACACTGGCGCTCCACGTGCTGAGGTGTTCGCGGCTGCCTGGAGGAGAGGGTGAGTGAGGACGAGGTGATCTCGCGGGCGATGTGCACCCGGAACCTGAATTCGCAGAACTAGAACGAGACCGAAGACCATGCAAGTTGTTCGGTTTTGTAACCCGTTCCACCCTGTAGATTAAACAAGAATGTAAATTAATGTTAAAGTTATATATTCTAAGAATTATTTATTTTATTCCATCCAGATCCAAACTTTGTTAAAAAAAATAATATAATGTAATAATAATATCTATAATAAAGTAATAAAAAAATAAATTAATTAACATAATAAATTAATAAATCAAAATAAAGATAAATTTATACAAAATATAATTGAAAAAATTTAAAAAGTTAATAATTAATGAATAAAACTAGAGATAGAAATATAATTTTAAGAGAAATAATATAAATTTCTGTGATATTCCAATTGTATGCTTACGGTTTGTTCGATTTGTTTTCCTCGCCAAGTTTCTCGAAGAGAGCTCGCGCATTGTTGAAACGTGCCACATGGCTCTCAGTTCTGACCACTGTTACTTGCGTCGGAGATTCTTTCAGTGGAACAGCTGGCTCCTTAAATCCATCCGAGAGAATATTGTTCGTTCTTAGATTGTCCAATTGTGGTTTGGATTGGAAGATGTTCGCGATGGCTGACACCTTGGAGCCACCCACTCGTTTTTTCTCTTCAATTGCCGCCATGTCTGGCACAAGCTTTACATAAGAAAATATATTTAGAATATTTTGAATTCGTAATCTAAAACAATTTTATAACGCAGATTATTTTTTAGTAATAAAAATCATTGATAAATTTTTGAAAGTAATGACATAGAGAATATATACATATGCAATAACATCAGAAATATATAAGAAATATATTAATATATTATTAATTATACATACATACACACACACACACACACACACACACACACACACACACACACACATATATATATATATATATATATATGTGCGCGTGTGTATAATAATAATATATAAATATATAAT
>Ga0157364_1009179_pt1 | contig 10247 bp, 5 predicted proteins | sample AttsexASBM2_FD_111476 | JGI IMG/M metagenome (GOLD analysis project Ga0157364, IMG submission 111476) | Fungus gardens microbial communities from leaf cutter ant in Ribeirão Preto, State of São Paulo, Brazil - Atta sexdens ASBM2 | ecosystem: Host-associated > Fungi > Mycelium > Unclassified ... | reverse complement strand
TGAAAAGGAGCTTGCAGAACAGCTTGGCGTTACGCAGCAAGCCATTTCCGTACGATTACATACGAATAAAGATTGAATTTTACAAAAAAAAGCTCAGAACTTTTTTGTACACCTAATAATTAAGTTTAAAATTAAAGATTCAATAAATGCGCTCATATTTTTTGACCTTTCTATTTACTAATTTTTGTAATCTCGAGCAAAAAAATTTTACATATTTTAATTTATTTCTTTATAATTTATAATATCTGTAACTTGTCTTTCATTAATAACAATTACAATAATAAGTTTTACTAATATTTAATTATGTTACTATCCATAATAATGATAACTAGAAATAAGCTCTAGTCATTCGGGAAAATAGAAGACGGAAATGAAGATTCTATCCTCTAATTAGAAAATTAGGATTATCGTTGAAAAGGGGACTTTCGCTGTATTTGTATCGTATGAGAATTAACAAAAATAGCACAGACGGAAGACGGACCCGCGTAAACGCAAACGTCGAGCCAATTAATTGGGGCGTGGATTGATTTATCCTGTAATTAACAATCAGGGAACCCCACCCGTACCGTTTCCCACCCTTGCGGCGCTTCCTGCTCATATATAGACTAGTTAATGGAGTCGCGAATGATGATGCACGCCTTTCACGAGAATCGCAATTATCGTCGCAATTCCTTTCGTCGAATCGATGACAGAAAAAAATTAAAAATCCGAAAGCAATTTTCTCTTATCTCCGAGTTATCTATTATCTTATCGACGCGTGCCTTCACGCATCTCCAAAGATGTGTCACGTTTCTTCATTGAACGCGTTTTACGTGCAAGTCGTTCTAAACGCGTGACGACACTCCAATTGCGTTGCATCTCGGGTTTTTGATCAGACAACAATCGGCACTCGAGCCGGAACTTCGCAGACATCGTCGCACGTTTTGTGCGATGCCTATTTGAGAATGGCGTACTTTTCAGCGCGTGACATCAACGGATTCTATTAGTCACGGAGGAGGCGTGCGCGGTAATTGTCTGGGAGATCCGCTGTCAAGGAAACGATCGTTCCCAGAACGGCTATGAAGTGGCGGTTGCCCGACGTTGCTTCCTAAGCAGCGCCGGTATTTAATGTGCTTAACGAGAAACGCGTCGCGAGATTCTTATCAGGACATCGCCGTCTGCGCGGCATAGACCATACAAGTTTCTCCTTACTCCTCGTAAGGAAGTTGTATTATTTTATGCATCCCCGTCGCGTGTTTCCGTCGATGAGAAAATTCGCTCGCGTATGCATTACGCATACCGCAATATGCTGACCGGATCACTCTACGATCTCTGGAATTTTCAGCGAAGTCAGGAATTTTGAATGGCTCATTGAAATAATAGATTATTGAAAAACATAATATAATAATATATCTTCGAGTTATAAATAATTTTAAATTGATATTCACATACACGCTCAACTCACACACACTCACACATATGACACAAATATCCAATATAACATACACAGAAAGAACGATTTTGCTAAAGTATCTAAAAATTTAGACAGATCTAAAAATATTTATTGGACTATCAAAGTAATTACGCAGAACATTCATGCATAGCGAGCAATGTTGCAAAAAATTTTGACATTTTAACAATCAGCTTTGGGGCGTTCTATATAATTATTTTAAATGCTTTTAAATGCTTTTCGTGACATACCTGACAATGCTTCTTTCACTTTATAACTTTTTTATTAATAAAAATACATATACTTCAGCAAAATCTTTCTGTACGTTATATTGGACATTTGTTATACGTATCAATTATTTTAACATGAAAATATTACATATATAATTTACATATGTGTATATTATTTTTCTAAGCCATAGAGAGCCATTCAATTCAATTTCTTTCGTTAAATTTTCAAATTTCAGCAAAATCGTCCTTTCCATACTATATCATCATTTAAACTACAAGGTAAATATTAAAACTCTCGGTTAACATAAGTTTGGTGTAATGAAGTCTCAATCGCCATGACATTCTCGCATGAGAAAGTTCCATAATTCGGTGATTACAGATATTTCAGTATAATTAATAAGCCCATCCATATAGTGAATAAAATTTCCATCGCGAAACATTCTCGGGAGTTCATTATGACTGTTCATTAGGGCGGGTCAATTACGTTTGAGAAAATCACCGTGTCGTTGTTTTATCGGTTGCCGGTTGAGTAAGCGCAATGTCGTAAGTGAAACGTGCAAACCGGAGGCTATCCTTGAAGCACACGTCGAAGGCGAACCACCACTTAACGCTTGATGCATAGTCAATTTAAAGTTTTTAACATTAATTTGAATCAGAAACTATACGCTGTATGTGAACTAGGAAGAAAATTAGACTCCGCGTCTCTCTGCAAGAAGCTATTTCGATAATAATTTTATATTCGATTTAGATTAGATCGTTAAAATTTCAAATGAAATATTGTTTATTAACAGAGTAAATAAATCGGTATTTTTCATCGATTGCGCGACTCGAGTTGAATTACTGCCCTGCAATTATTTTAATTCCACGCGAATCTACACCGTGGGAGACGGCTGAGATTTTTCTCGTTATATCCGTCTTTTAAACGATTATGGTAGTACATAAATCATATGTGGGGATCAACATAATCGATCAACAATGTCATCGGTCGATGGGCGAGCCGCTTCCTCCATTTATATTTAAATTATCGCACGATCATGATGAGGGAATACACAACGTGTGGATGTACTCAATGTTGGGAACTTGAAGCGCTCCCGTGTAATCAAGCTCTTCCTTACAACTTCGAATCGCCTCGTATGTAAATTGGATTTAGACGCTACTTCGGTCTTAATTTGATCAAAACCTTTATGGTGCCATTTCAGGTAATATCGTTTACTTTTTAAATTTCTTGGAGTGAAATCTCACTTCAAGATAGTGAAAATACAGCCATTTTTAGAGAAAAGTCATCTTATAGAGAGTACGTTAAAGACTTATGTTCGTTTGCTAAAATCTATGAAAGTAAAGAACGGCGAAGCAATTACGCTAGACATGAAATAGATAACACCCGTTTCATTCATGCCCATTATCTTAAAACGGTTTCTACTTCCAGTTTACCTTCGTGAAAATGCACTTTTCTGGCTGATCGATGCCTCGTATGCTCGTGAACGGGAAGATCGTGTGGGCCGAGATTCTCTCTCGACAACGAGCTCACCAAAATCCCTCTCAAGGTCGCAAGGGTGCTGCTGGGAATCTCTCTATTCATTTTGCCGGTTCCCATATCATCTGGGTCTTCACCATCAGTGTCGACGCACGTGCTTACGGTCGGTGCAATGTCCCGGGAGGAAACGCGAGCAATCCTCGTCCGGCATGACGGTTTCTATGGCGTTACATCGTAATGACGTTTATTCATGTCCCGGAACATATAATAAAATTCGACTATGACAATCTCTGAGGAGGTGCGAGGGGTGCTTCGACGAGAAGGCCGGATTCCACTTGGCTGCCTACACCGACTCCCAATTGCAGCAAGTTATTCGCCGTTCTCATTTATGATAAACGTCCGAGCTAACGAAGTAATCCCCGCGAAAGGCTGATTAAACGTTCATGTGTTGCGAATGAATCGCTGTTGAAAGCGAAAGGTATCGTCTAAGCGAAGCAAGAGGATTCGATCGATGCTCGTGTCACCTGCTGCTGAAGTTCTTGTGTAATTATTTAATTTATCCGCTATAAAATTCCGTTTAATACAAATGAAATTTTAATTAGAATCATTAATTTTCAGGTTGATTTTATGCTTTTACTAATGCAGATCAGCTATGATGGTAGTAGTCACACGTTGCCATGACACAATATTTTAATCAATCCGCAAAAAAATTAATTCAACACGTTTCAAGTTCGTGACTACTTTTTTTTCAAAGAGACTGCGATCAAACTCGATCGCGCATTACGTCAGCGTATAAATTTAATCTAGCGTTTGGCGAAAGATAATTTGTTCTGCGTTTAGATTGTCGCTGAAGAATTGACATTTAACATTGAATTCTGTTTACGTGGCAATCAAAATTGATAAATTGAATGAATAATTATTAGCATAAATTTCACGATAATAATAAATATATTCCTTTAATTAGTTATTAACCGATACAAAAGATTTTCAGCTAAATGACAGATAAATCATGTTTGGTAAAAAGCAGGTGATGACAGATTAAGCAATCCCTTAAGTATCCTCTCGAGATAAGAATTCAACGGCAAAGATAAATTTATCTTATTACACATCAAATATAAATTGTGATTTCAAGATACGAAATTCCTGAATATGAAATATTAATTCCATTCATCATGATATTCGAATCCAAATATTAGCAAGCAAAACAAGACTTAGCATTCTACATACTATATACTATAATTTCTATTCCATTTTAAAATTTCTATTTCGGAAGTTTTAAAAGTACATTGTCGATGGAATCCTTTTTTTCGATTTACACACAGATTAAATGTCACTGTGCAAAGATAAACTTGTTGGGATATTTGTTGAGACTGGAATTCTGTATTCCGGTCTCCGATCTCTCTGTCAATCGGATCTCCATTCGATTTGCATACAAATTAAAAATTGCGGTGGAAAAGTTAACTTTTTCTTTAAAGAGCCTCTCGCGCGCGTACAAGCCGAATTCCGACTTGGAATAATATAATGTCTCCGCGTGACATTTTTACGTAATTAACCGAGCTTTCAATCACGCAACCAGTGATTGCAAGTGTTCGATCGATCCGGACTAACCGGTTAGAAAAATTTAATTAATTAGCACTCTTGCGTGAGTGTAACGTAAGAGCGACCGCGAGTAATCGTGAAGCAGCTCGCGAATTTAAAAAGTCTGACACCCGGATTCGCCGAAGCACCCGCTCGCCGCGGCACGACCTCGCACATTTAGAAATCCCTGTGCACTACAACTTTTCCTTTTCTACCGGCAAATCGCGCACTCCGGGGCCACGGTGGCACGCAACGCACCGTGGCGAGCAACCCACGTTGCATTCCGCACGGTGCACACAATAATGCACTCGATACAACAAAGCACTCAGCCGCGCGCACTACTCTCACTTGGTGCTCTCGATTTACCGGCGATTTCACTGAGAGACACACGTCACCACGAGGAAGTTCGGTAATTCTGCAGCTTCCCGCGAGATCCTAGATTAATCTCTAGCCTTCCATTGTCCCATTGAAATGACTCGTACCTTTCGTTCAAGGACATATCATATCATTCCACGAGTATATGTATCCTGCGGATGTGTCGAAACGTCACTGTATATTGTTGCGATGATATATCGTTCAACGTGCGCGAACGTCCCCGTCGAACATGCCCGAGTGTGTGACTGACTTGCTGGAGGTACAGGTCTCTCCTTAGCGCGAATGCCTCTTGCTCTCTCTTTCCGCACTCTCGCACTCTTCTCCCACTCGCGGCGCGTCTCGCTTCGCAGGTACCACGCGGATAGGTATATTACCTTTTGTAAGGTGCCTCGCATTGCCGTTTGTCGCTGGACAGAGTGGGGATGGAGAACACCTGTATTATACCTATCGATGAACGTCTTGCAAAATGAGTGCCGTGCAACGTGAGACAGTCGCGAGATGGATCGGATCGCATAACAACTGAGAAATTCGAGTATCTCAGATATGCTTGAACTTTCTGTGACTTTGAATAAAAGAGCACATGGAAAAAAACAGTTTTGCTGAAATATCTAGAAAATTATTTAGATATAGAGCTAAAAAAATTTTTATTGGATTATTAGACTAATTATATAGGACGTTCAAGTTGGTTGCTAAAATGCCAAAACTTTTTGCAATATTATTCACCATGCTTGAGTTTCCTACATAATTATTTAGATGGTCCAATAAAATTATTTTCAGCTCTACCTAAAGTTTTTAGATATTTCAGTAAAATCCTCAGTAAATTCTTTCCGTGTAATCAGATTATTCATGACTTTGGAGGACTTCCGAAATGAAATATAAACGGTATACTGTTACTACTTTTTGTTAATGATAATAATGAAACTAAATGCTGGTAAAATAGATAGTAAGAAGACTTTCACGCCTAATTTGGATTTGCTGAAGAATGTAACGCTTAGAATCCAAGTATAAATACTCTTCTACTTTCACCGCGCTCTATAAAAAAGATTAAAACAGCAACATTCTCAAAGATGTCCACCAATGTTTATTATTGAATTAAAATAAAGAATTCCGCATTTAAGATCGAGGAATAAAGACTGATCAAAACTCAGCTGATGGTTCGTTGACTTTCCGTTTATGGTTATGTCGGAGTTTCACTCTACAAACACAACGGAGCATAAATGGCAATGACGAAAACGGCCTTAAAAGGCGACGCTAACAGACGTTCTCCTGATTATAAGTATGATAGAATCTTGCTTACTCATTTACTCATTTAATTAATTCCAATTTAATTAATTTTTGTTCTTTTACAAAAATCATCATCTTTTATTATTCGTCTGACATTGTTGTATTACAAGTAAATTCTTGAACAAGCAAGAATTCGTTAAATTTTTAAGTGCAGAAAAATTTTCTAAGAATATATCACATCATTTTTTACGAAGAATTTAATCTCAAGAGTATATTTTTTACGAGAAAGTTTAGTTACTGTAATTTCAATACGCAAGACTTTCTTCTTCAAGGTTATGAAATGTCGACAGCATAATCTGCTCACGCTTCGATGATCCTTCATTTTGGCGCAGCATCAATATATCGCCGATATCTTTATAATCGTGAATGAAGGGCGGTCGTCCGTAAACTCCGTAAATCATCTATAAAGTAACAACTTACAAGGATCAATCTAACGAAGATCTACGCTGACCTTACAAATAAATCCTGACAAATCTTTTGCTGTCGACGCCCACAAACTCTTAAGGCGAAAGAACAAATATTATACCAATTTATTTTTAATAAATAAAACATTTGATTAAATTTCTATTTTATAAAACTTCTATTGTTTCAAAAAATAAGTGCTTTATGTTGCACCATTTTTATCCCCCTCCATTTTACAATGTGCGTCACAATGTGGATATAACGCACATACTGTATAAATATTGTCTGCGAAATTGATCAGAGGGAAAATAAATATTGTTACTTTTGCCACATGAATCGGAAGCGACAGAACAAAATTCAGTCGAAAGACTGATGTAGTGTGTGTGTGTGAGCACTATTTGTTTGATTTTGAAAATCAATACACTGTTAAATCTATATAGTGTCAAATTTAATCTAATTCAAATCGTCTCAATTCTTTTACACTAAAACAATAATTAAATTTGACATTATAGAGGAAAGTCACCGATACCGAAATATCACTTTGTTTTTAGATAATATTTCTCAAACAAAAGGTAAAAATAAAACATAAATATGAATTAAAAAGTGTCTTCTATCAGATAATATAAGTTTTTATAATATTGCAATTTTTTATTATAACTTTTTATTATAACTTTGCAATTTTACAACAATTAATTTTTTTTCTTAAGATAAATAAAAATGAACGTTTGACAAAATGAGCTCCAAAACTGACACAGTAGGCAGTAATGCTACGTATTTCTATTTTTTTTCTTTTACTGGAGTTATCTGTATAAAGTATTCACGAGTAAAGATTAAGTAATTTATAGCTTATGGTCTGTTTTACAGATAGGTGTGGCGATTTACGCTGCACCCCAATTTTTAATTTAAAAACGTATTATAAAAAAGCTATGAGAAAAAAATGATATAAATAAAACTGATTTAGGAAACTATAAGCATTTAAAGTAATGTAATATTATCAATAATATAGTCACTATTTTATTTATAAACTACTATAATTTGCAAAAGACAATTGTAAGAATTTTATTTTCGTATTCATAGAATTTTAATTGATTTGGTATAGAAATAAACCACAAATATACAAATTATGAACTTCTTTAATTAGCTAAAGAGATCATGATTTTATTAGTATTAATAAAGTGCAATAGTTAGTTTACAAGAAAAAAGGAGGTGTGTTTAGAAAACCTATGTCAGTATCAGACTTTCTTCTATAGTGTCAAATTGAAATTTGAAATTATATATATTGAAAATTGAAATTATATGATGTCAAATTGAAATTTCAAAACTATATGATGTCAAATTGATACTATTTAAATTTAACCATTGTTTTAGCATAAAATAACGATATATTGAGTAGGTGCAGTGGCGACTATTTGATGTTATACATTTAAGAGTGTATGCTATGTATACAATTCGGCAATTTGTCAGCAATATTATTGTCAGCAGGAGTCGAAGGAGCATTTTTATCGGATCAATTGTATATGTTTTATGGCGCGGGAAAGTATAGCAACAGTATTTCTTTTTTCGTAGTAGCCCTTCTTAGGAGAGGCGTTAGAGCGTGGCAGTCGTAAATCATCCGTAAAGTCGAATCGACTGTAAGTAACGACTCCGATCGCGGACATCAGCTTCGTCATGCTCGCAAAATACAGAAGAGAGAACCATCTTCGTTGGGTGCCTCTCAAATCCTGTGTAACTAACAGATACGGAAAATAACGCACTTGGTATCTCTACAAATTGCTTTTAAATGTTAAAATATTTCACTGCATGAGAAAAACAAAATTTTCATACCTATGTGTATGATACTTTCGAGATTATATCCGAAGGGAAAATGCATTTTTCAAGTCTTAATTGGGTCTTAAGAAAACATATGAACATCGTGCTTACATTACTTGCGACGCGTGCATCCAATTTGCACTCGGCGAGCAAATCTACATTGATAATGCAACACTTGCATGCTGCGACGGTAATAACCGTGAACGGAGAAAGCGAGGAAGTATTCCCTGGACTTTAGAAAAGCTCGGAAGAACTGCCTAAAATAGCTCGCGATTTCTTCTTTGGAGTCGATCTCGTGGATACAACTTCCTCCTTTCGTGTTCGCTATTCCGCGAACTGTTCGCAGAACAGTGGCACAATCGCGAGGCTAGAAAACCGCAAGACGGTGACTCAGTAAGTTCCAATCGCGAAAAGAATAAGAGTATTGTGCGAGACGAAGAAGTTGTTAAGTGTTCGCGTGAATGGCTGTTCAATGAATGGAAAATTTTACGGGCATTCTTTCTTTCGTGCGTCTTCGGAAACTCGGTTTGTAAACCAAATCCGGCACGCCGTTCTAAATTTGACATGACACGTGGCGTGTGTAGATATCGAAGAGAGATGTGTGAGTAAGCGGAATTAAGCGAGTACTTCATTAAAATTCTAAACATAAAATTCTAAACATGCACGAAACAGGAAGAATAAATGTGCTAGGTAAACGACAATTTTTGTTTTTTTTTTTTATCAGATGTTGCTTCTAATATCAATCCTTAATCCAATAACAATATTTTATTCCATAACTAGAATATATGAGTTCTAGGACTTTTCCTAATTTTTAAATATAATACATGGAAACATAGCGGTTTTGCTGAAGTTTATAAAAATTTGACTAGATACAGATCTGAAAAATAATTCTTTTAGTCCATAAAAATAATTATGAAGGATATTTAACCTAATTGTTAGAATATTAAAACTTTTTGCTGCACTGCTCATCATGCTTGAGTTTGCTATGTAATTATTTTGATGGTCCAACAAAATTATTTAAATCCGCATCTAATTAAATTTTTAGATTTTTCAGCAAAATCGTTCTTTCCATGTGATAACTCAGAGTAATTTTATGTCTCACAATCTTAATTTTCACAGTTTTAAATTTGAAAAATTTTTTTTTAATAAAATTGATAATAAAAATTAAAATCCAAAAACATATATTCTTTTAAAAAATTATGTATTACGGATTAAGACTATACACAGTCTCTTGCAAGATAATCTTAGCTAAGAATAAGCAATAATTTTACACGATCGCATTACATACGAGCTAAGATGTCTTCTACTGATTTGCATCACGGATTGCGCGCCGACGATAGCACGCAGGTGCTTACGCAAGAAATTTGTCTCGGCTCGACATCATCTTGCGCAGCGGACACACCGTTGTGTCGTGCCTTCGCGATTTATGCGTCACGCAACGCCGGTATTCTCGACGATCTTTCGCGGCCGCGCGACCTTGCAATGCCGTGGCGCGATACAATCGACGCGCATAGCGTTGTCGACATTAGCATCAGACATGAGCGTCACTGATGCTGAAAGAGCATACTTCGGAATAACATGCAGACTTTTGCAGATAATAACGTACATGCATTATGCAAATATGCATTTCTGAGTGTACTATATAGAAACATATGTGCGATTACAT